>PDWI01001091.1_pt1 | contig 59351 bp, 46 predicted proteins | sample 1430891 | NCBI WGS metagenome assembly PDWI01 (sample SAMN01162508, study PRJNA174530) | Oral metagenome, whole genome shotgun sequencing project. | biome: Marine environment; feature: Marine mammal; material: Swab sample of the gingival sulcus; isolation source: swab sample of gingival sulcus... | reverse complement strand
AACAGCAAAAGGGTTCTTTGAAAGTAAAGGGTTTATTGTTGAAAGACAGCAATTAAAAAAATCAAAGAAGAAGGAATTGATTAACTTTAGGATGATAAAAAATAACGCACAGTAACACTGTATGTATGCAAACAGCTAATTGGACAGATCATATAAAAATGGGCTTATGCATTTTTATCGAAAAGCAATTATTGGTTTTTCGCGCTACGAAATAGAAAAAAACAGGTCACATGGTTTTTAAACCTGGAATATCCTATGCTATATGCCCTAAAAATCCTTAAAAACTGCTGTGGCGGTTTCTGTTTGCAGCAAAACAATTATCTTCGCAACAGTTAATTCCCGCATTTACTGAAAAATTAACATCAAATGAAGAGATACAATCTATTCAATACAATTTTCGGATGGCTTAGTTTTGTCATCGCAGCAATTGTTTACCTTTTAACCATTGAGCCCACTGTAAGTTTCTGGGACTGTGGCGAGTTTATAACTACATCTTTTAAGCTTGAAGTAGGTCATCCTCCGGGAGCGCCGTTTTTTATGCTACTGGGGCGCTTGGCTACCCTCTTTGGCAATCCGGCAAATGCAGCCAAACTGATTAATTCCATGTCGGCATTAGCAAGTGCTTTCACCATTATGTTCCTCTTTTGGACCATTACACACCTTATAAAAAAACTGGTGGCGAAAAACGATGAAGTAACAACAGGCCAAACAGTTTCAATAATAGCCAGTGGTTTTGTAGGCGCTTTAGCTTATACTTTTTCTGACACATTCTGGTTTTCAGCAGTTGAGGGCGAAGTTTATGCAACTTCATCACTTATGACAGCCATGATTTTTTGGGCGATATTGAAATGGGAAAATATAGCCGACGAACGCCATGCCAACCGATGGCTAATTTTTATAGCCTACATCATCGGCCTTTCTATTGGCGTCCATTTGTTAAACCTGTTGGCTATTCCGGCTATTGTATTTGTTTACTACTTCAGAAAATATGAAGTCTCACGAAAGGGTATAATTCTGGCTTTGCTTGCATCTGTTGCCATTCTTGGATTCATTATGTATGGTTTAATTCCCGGGGTAGTGGAAATAGCTTCGTGGTTTGAATTATTGTTTGTAAATGTTTTTGGATTACCTTTCCATTCAGGCGTTTTGTTTTATATCATTCTGCTCATTGCTGCGGTTTCTTTTGGACTATGGTACACAACAAAAAAGCAAAAAGTGGTATGGAATACCATTTTACTTGGAATAACAGTAATTCTTATCGGTTATTCATCGTTTGCACTTATTATCATTCGCTCTGCAGCTAAGCCACCCATGGACCAGAACAGCCCCAACAATACTTTTGCCTTGTTGAGCTACCTTAACCGCGAACAGTATGGCGAGCGTCCGCTTTTCTACGGACAATATTTTAACACCCCCCTCGATCCGCAAAAACGTTATGTTGAGAGCAAGTCGATATACAGCCAGGTAGACGGCAAATATGTGGTAACCGACAAGAAGGTTCGCCCCAATTACGATGACAGGTTTAAAACATTCTTTCCTCGGATGTGGAGTACGATGGAAGCCAGCCATACAAACGATTACAAGAAGTGGGCAGAGATTAAAGGTACACGTATCTCTTACAGAAACGAAAAAGGTGAAAAAGAGACGATTGTTAAACCAACATTTGGTGAAAACCTTAAGTTCTTTTATCGCTACCAGGTCGTTCACATGTACTGGCGTTATTTTATGTGGAATTTCGCAGGAAGGCAAAATGATGTGCAAGGCCATGGCAGCCTTGTGAATGGTAACTGGCTGAGTGGTATTAAGTTTATTGATGAAGCACGGCTGGGCAGCCAGGACAATCTTCCCCCGCGCCTTGCCAACAATAAAGCACGTAATACCTATTATTTCCTTCCTTTTATTCTTGGCCTGCTGGGCATTTTTTATCAGTATAAAAAAGGGCAAGAGGGGAAAAAAAGTTTATGGGTCGTTTCCCTGTTGTTTATATTAACAGGCCTCGCTATTGTGGTTTACCTTAACCAATATCCTCATCAGCCCCGCGAACGTGACTATGCATATGCCGGATCGTTTTATGCTTTTGCTATTTGGATCGGTATTGGCGTAATGACATTGACCGACCTGTTAAAAAAATTCCTTCCTGAGTCTGTTGCCGGAGGCATTGCCGGTATTGCTACGCTTGTGTTGGTGCCGGGCATTATGGCTGCGCAGAACTGGGATGACCACGACCGCTCAGGACGCTTTACTGCCCGTGATTTTGGTGCTGATTACCTGATGTCAAGCCAACCCAATGGAATACTTTTTACAAATGGCGATAACGATACATTTCCACTGTGGTATAATCAGGAGGTTGAAAATGTGCGTACTGATGTGCGGGTGTGTAACCTTAGCTATCTCCAAACCGACTGGTATATAAACCAGATGCGCCAAAAAGCTTATGACTCTGACCCTGTACCATTTAGCATGTCTCCTGAAAAGTATCGCCAGGGAACCCGCGACATCGTGTATCTGTTGGATGATCCAAGAATTCCGGGTAAAACAGTGGGATTGAAAGAGGCAATAGACTTTGTAAAAGATGATAATCCGGCTAGTAAGCTGCAACAAGCAGATAACGCGGCATATATACCTAAAAGAATCATTAAATTTAAAGTAGATAAAGATGCCGTTATAAGAAATAAAGTGGTAGCGCCTGAAGATTATGATAATATTGTAGATACCATTACTATCGATTTAAGTAATCGTGGCTATATCACAAAAGATGAATTGATGATTTTGGATCTTTTGGCCAATAACAACTGGGAACGTCCCATATACTGGGCAATTACCGTAGGACGTAATAAATACCTCAGTCTTCAAGACTATTTTCAGGTAGTAGGTTTTGCCTATCGGCTGGTACCACTAAAAAGCAAAAGCAACGCTGACAGATTGCTCTTTGGAAGCATCCAGGCCTCTTTGATGTATGATAAACTGATGAATAAATTCAAATGGGGAAATATGAATAACCCTGATGTTTATATGGATGAAAACAACAGACGCATGATGACCAACGTAAGGAATAGCTTTAACCGTCTTGCCAGTGCACTTATCGAGGAACACAAAAATGACTCAGCAATAGCTGTACTCGATCGCGGTTTCGAATTAGTACCTTTGCATATTGTTGAACCAGAGTACTTTTCTATTGAAATGGCCGGCAGCTACTTTAGAGCCGGAGCAACAGACAAAGGACTGAACATATTGGAAAATGCGTTTAACGTCTATAACGATGAACTGGATTATTTCTTCTCCTTAAAACCTAAATTTTTAAAATCAGCGGGTATAAGCGAAGAAATTCAGCGTGATATGTTTTACCTGCAAATTATTGAAAGGGCTGCACGTACTAACGGCCAGACGGAGCTTGCAAAAAAAGCAGGTGATGCCATGGAAACCTATTTCGGAAAATACAACCAGTGAAAAACAAAAGAATAAAAAGAATGAATATTCTGATTATCGGATCGGGAGGAAGAGAACATGCATTGGGATGGAAAATTAAACAAAGCAACCGTGTAGAAAAATTGTTTTTTGCACCGGGAAATGCCGGTACAGCCCAAATTGGCACCAACCTTAATGTTGGAGTTTCAGATTTTGAAGGCATAAAAAGTAAAGCAACTGAACACAATATTGATATGGTTGTAATAGGCCCCGAGGTTCCACTTGTTGAGGGGTTACACGATTTTTTTGAGAGTGAAAGCCAATTGCAGCATATTAAAGTTGTGGGACCCAAAAAAGATGGTGCCATGCTTGAGGGGAGTAAAGATTTTGCCAAAGCATTTATGCTGCGCCATAATATCCCGACAGCACGTTATATGACCGTTACCCCTGAAAATGTAGCTGAAGGAAACACTTTTTTGGAAACACTTAAACCACCCTACGTTTTAAAAGCTGATGGCCTAGCTGCCGGCAAAGGCGTACTCATTATTCAAAATCTTGATGAGGCAAAAAAATCGCTTGAAGAAATGCTCGAAGGACAGTTTGGAACAGCAAGCAGTAAAGTGGTAATTGAAGAGTTCTTAAGTGGTGTGGAACTCTCGGTTTTTGCCATTACTGATGGTGATACTTATAAATTGCTGCCCGAAGCCAAAGATTATAAACGCATTGGAGAAGGCGACACCGGCTTAAACACAGGAGGCATGGGTGCTGTTTCTCCCGTTCCGTTTGCCAACAAATCGTTCATGAAAAAAGTGGAGGAACGCATTGTTATTCCTACTATCGAAGGCTTGAAAAAAGAAAACAGGCACTACAATGGTTTTCTGTTTTTCGGATTGATAAATGTTAATAATAATCCTTATGTTATTGAATACAATGTCCGTATGGGCGATCCGGAAACAGAAGCTGTTATGTTACGCATAAAATCAGACCTGGTAGAAGTACTTGAGGGTGCAGCAACAGGCAGTCTGGCTGGCAAAACACTCGTAACAGACGAACGCGCAGCAGCAACAGTAATGCTGGTTTCGGGTGGTTACCCCGGAAGTTATGATAAAGGAAAACCCATATCTGGAATCGGTGATGTAAAGGACAGTCTTGTTTTTCATGCCGGAACAAAAGAGTTTGAAGGACAGCCGGTTACATCCGGAGGGCGCGTAATTGCTGTGAGTTCTTATGGAAATGACTTTAACGATGCACTCAGAGTTTCGTACAAAAATGCCGCGAAAATTAAGTTCGAAGGAAGCTATTATAGAAAAGATTTAGGCTTCGACTTGTAAAATGATATTAAGTGTTTTAAAAACTAACCGGCCCGTCAATCTTATTCTGTTTCCTTTGGCAGCAATATTATTGTGGTTTAAAAACCTGCTAAAACCTGCTGCATACCCGTTCTATCCCGGAGAAAACAGTAATCTGCTGTTTTTGCCGATTTATCGATTAACGTTAAACACTCCCTGGCTACAAGTTGCATTGTCGTTACTGCTCGTTATTATCGCTGCTTTTCTTATTCAACAATTAAACGACCGTTTTTCGCTAAATCAAACGCGTACAAAACTCCCGGCATTTATCTATGTGCTTTTTTTAGGAGGTTTTATTCAAATTCACACGCTTCACCCTATACTTTTTGCAACTATTTTTTTCGTTTTTTCCCTTCACAGCCTGTTGGCCATATTTGCTAATCCCGAACCATTCAACGCACTTTTTAATGCAGGTTTTTTTATCGCACTGGGTGCATTGTTCTATTTCGAACTTGTGTTTTTTTTACCTGCCTTTCTGATAGGTATCGTAATACTTAGACGCAATATAAAATGGCGCGATTATGCTGTGATATTTATTGGGTTTTTGGTGCCGTTCATCCTTGCACTGGGTTTTGCCTTTCTTACCGACCATTTATCTGAACTGTTATTCACTTTTGAAAAAAATATAGTTACGCCGACAAACCATTTGCAGGAAAACCCTGTTTTACTCGTTTACATAGCTTCGTTAGCTTTGTTAATCGTTTTCGGAAGCCTGCAATTAATACGTTACTATGCTGTTCAGAAAATTGGAATAAGGAAATTTTATCTCTTTTTTCTCATTATTTTTGTTTTTGCCGTAGCTGTATTTTTTCTCATTCCCGCCGTTTCACAAGAGATATTGGTAATTGCCCTAATTCCGGTAACGCTTTTAATTACAAATTTTTTTATTACGCTGAAATCGCGGTTTTTAGGCGAACTCCTGTTTTCACTTTTTATGATTATGGTAGTTTTCATGCAGTTTAATGGTTTCTTTTTTCATGGATAAATCAAAACCTACATTGGCTGTTTACGGTATTCAGGACAGGGAAAACTATCCCCACCCTTACTATGTTCACGACCATAACCTGGCAATAATGCAGGATGGCAGGGTAAAAAGTTTCTTACAACAGGAAAGAGTGTCACGCATAAAGCGCGACAACACATTACACATTTACCTGAAAACTCTCCTCAAAAGTAAGAAACTACTTGGCAAAGAGTATGATCTGGTGTTTGTTGACAATGTGGTTGGCCGAACTTTTTTGACTGCTGCCGGGGATGTCCGTTTTGAAGCTCCACTGAGGAAATCGCTGGCAAGCCGGGCGGAGTTGGGACAGTGCTGGTGGTTCGGGAATGAGCGACAAGCCTATGCCCTGAACCACGAAATAGCTCACATCTTTTCTTGTTTGCCCTTTTTTGAGAACTTTAGGGACAACAGCCTTCTGGTACATTTTGACGGAGGTGCCAGTAAAAGCAATTTCTCAGCGGCAACTTTCAGAAACGGCAAGTTAGATTGGGTGGAATACCATTGGACACTCAAACCTTTTTCTTCGATATACAACGCCAATGCACTTGTTTTTGCATTAATCGGATCAGGGCTGGCTGAGCAAAATTCGGTGCCAGGGAAATTTATGGGGCTGGCAGGCTGGGGTAACTATCGCCCCGAAATAGAAAAATGGCTGGAAGACAATCACTTTTTCGAAAATATTTGGGGAAAAACATCTCTTTTTTTTAAAAAGGCACAACACGATTTCCAAACCTACATTGCTTCTTTTGATACGCATAACCGTTTTTTACAAGATGTTGCCGCCACACTTCAACATATTTTTATTAAAGCTGTTCTAAAAAAACTAGAAGAACTTGCCGAAAAAACAGGGACTGAAAATTTGTATTACACCGGTGGTTCAGCATTGAATATTGTTGCCAATAATGCTATAATAGAAAGTGGTATTTTTAAGCAGATATTTATTCCACCTTGTACCGAAGATTCGGGATTGGCATTGGGTGCTGCAGCTTATTTAGAGTGGCAGAAGCATGGCACCGTCGAACACCATTCTGCTTACCTTAACAATTGGGGAATTGAAGATTATAAAGTCGCTTATAGTGATGCAACAGTAAAAAAGGTGGCGGAAAAAATTATAAACAAAAAAGTGATCGGTATTTGTAATGGGTTTGGCGAAGCAGGACCCAGGGCACTGGGCAACCGGTCGATATTGGCTTTAGCCAATTCAAAAAAGCTGGCCAAAGAAATCAGCATCAATAAAAAAGGAAGGGAATGGTATAGGCCACTGGCACCGGTTGCGCTCGAAAAAAACACAAAATATTTTACCGGGCAGGACAAAATCCACCATCTTTCAAAATATATGTTGACAGATTTAAAGGTTTTACCTCAGCACTTTAAAGAGTTGGCAGGAGCTGTTCATGCTGATGGCACAGCACGTTTTCAGACTATTTTCAGCCGTGAAGAAAACCCATTTCTCTTCGACTTGTTGCAACATCTCGATTTAAAATATAATGTCCGCACATTGCTTAATACCTCATTTAATACAAAGGGAAAACCTATCGTCCATACCAAAACAGATGCGTTGGAAGAAGCCCGTAACCTTAAACTTAACGGCCTTGTAGTAAACGGGAAATTTTTAGATTTGGATTGATTTGATTGCGAGTTATATCAGTCAAAATAAAATTAATTAAAACCTGTAGGTGATACCACCAAATAAAGTCATTCCGGGCATGGTATAGTAACGATTTACCTGGTAGCGTGTTCCGGTTAAATTTTCGCCTGAAACATACAATTTAATATTTGGGGACAGCTGATAGCCGGCTTTTGCATTCAGAACAGTGTAATTTACCTGGTTTACAAACGGACGGGGATCGTTATCGAGCGATATGATATTTTGAATGTTTGCCGTAAAAAGCCACTTTCCGGACTGGTAATCTGTACCCAGGAAAAGATGGTGTTTAGGTGTGGCAAAAACCGGGGTTTTCATATCAATATAACTATAAGTAGTATTAATGGTAAGATGGTTGGTTGGCAAAGCTTCAATAGCTATTTCAACACCTTTATTAGCTACTTTACCTGAATTTTGTAGCCCCTTTAACGGCACAGTAACTATTAGGTTGTCGCTTTTGAGTGCATATACTGTTATTTCACCCTTTAGCCTGCCTTTAAACATTAGGTGTGAAATTCCGGTTTCGTAGCTGATTACTGTTTCGGGGTTAAGATTAGGGTTAGGGCCCCAAAGGAAAAGTTCACGCAAAGTGGGGCTACAGAATCCTTTGGCTACATTGCCTTTCCAAGTGGTTGCTAAGCCGGTTTTCCAAGTAAAGCCTGCCGATGGTACCCACTGCTCTCCATAAACACTATGATGGTTGTAACGTAACCCGCCATTTAATATTATTTTTTCTTTTATGGTTTGCTGTACAAAAGCGTAGGTGCCGATTTCGGTTACAGCTGTATCTGCGAAGACAATGCCTGCCCCGCCCATCGCTTTCAGGTTTTCAGCCATACCTCCATAACGATTATAATCCACACCAAAAGTTATTGTATTTCCATAAAAAAGATGAATCGATTCATAGATATTAGCACCCATATTTTTGTCGATTGAGTGAAATCCATCTGTGATTTTATGTTCACCAAAATTATAAAAAAGCTTTACTGTCCCCGATGCTTTTTTAAATTCATTTAAAAGAATAAAAGAACTATAACCACGCTGAATATCAATAGATTTACCATATGAAGCACCAGTTGTATCAGGACCCGGATCGGCAGCTTTGTAAGCAGCTAAACTAAAATCGACAGTAGCATGAAAATGGGTGTTAAAGCGGTATTCCAATTTCGTGTAACCGTTGGTGATCTTAAAATCAGAATGTTGCCGGTGACCGTCAGTCTGATCATGGTTCAACGAAAGGTAAACGCTAAACTTATCTTTTCGGTAACCAACGGCTCCCATATATTTTTGGGTATTGAATGACCCGTAGGAGATCCTTGCATTTCCATGAACACCATCAAGCAATTGTTTTCGGGTTATAATATTGATAACGCCGCCAGTAGCATTTGTTCCATACAAAACAGAAGCAGGGCCACGAATTACCTCAACGCGTTCCACATCCGAAGCCACATATGCATCGGGCAACGGATGACCCATAATTCCCATAAATTGTGGATGCCCGTCGATGAGCATTAGTACACCGGTAGTAGGATTGCCACCAACGCCGCGGATAGAAATCTGCCCGGCAGCACCCTTTGCCACACCAAAACCGGTAATCCCCCGCTCTGTAACAAATAATCCCGGTACATTGCCATTAAGTATGGGCAACAATGCCGATTCATCCGACTGCTCTATCTTCTTCCGGTTAATAACCGAAACTGTCAATGGAACATTGTTGCGGTTCACTTTTACCGGTGTTCCGGTTACCAACACTTCCTCTAATTGAAATGAATCAACTACCAAATCGTATTGTGCTATTCCCTCACCAGAAAGAAGAATTAAAACTGCCATCACCACAAAGAGTATCCTGCCAATTTTTTTGATATTCGAAATTATCGTGTTACTATCCATATCATTCGTGTTACCAATTGATTAAAAAATTTTATGACGCTTTACTCATTATCAGTTTTCCATGCTGAATACCTTTTATGCCAATAAGCAGGTCAGCTAATTTTGTAAGTTTTTTCGAAGGGCCTTTAACAGCAATTATTTCCATATAATTTGTTTCGTTTAATATAAAACCCTGTACAGATAGCACCACTTCTTTGTTTTCGAGTTGAATTTCTGCCGATTTTTGCAAAATATCTTTTTTATGGTTATCAAAAACCAAAATTACAGCACCGGCAACAATATTATCGCATCTCCATTTTTCTTCGGTAAGGTTTTTCTCTATTAAATGGCGAATTGCCTGCGAACGATTGGAAAAATGGTTGTCGGCAACATAATCATCAAGCGATTTTAACAATGCTTCATCCAATGAAACGCCAAAACGAACAACCGGCATAGTGTTACTTTTTATAATATTAGTGGCACGAAATTATAAAAAATATCTCTATTGTAAAACTGCCTACTAAATTCTATTTTGACAGATTGAGATAATATGGCAAAGATCAATCTATTTTACCCCGGACACAAAAAATCTGATTAACCTTTTGGCCTTTGCTCGTCAGTAACGGGGAAAAAAGAAAAAAATACGTCAACATTGTAATCTGTAAAAATAGAACTACGTTTTTTCCCAAATCAATTTTTTTCCAAATCCAAGGCGGTTGTCTGTCATTTTAAAATAATCCACTGTCAGCACCCATAGTGTTGTTTTCATCAATACGGCATAAGGAAAGCGTTTGAGATAGGCTTTTTTTGCCTTGGCAAGCAGTTTGTCTTCGGCCCGTTCTAATTTGCCGGAAAACTGTAGTCCCCGTATTTTCCCTACTGTTTTTGTTTCGAGTACCACGCTACCGGCTACCAACGAATTGACAGCAACTTCAGATATGTGGCGGGTATGTTCGTCAGAAGTAAAAACAAAGCTGTTTTCATCTTCCAGGTAAATATAAAAACAGTTAGCACACCAGGGTTGATTATTTGCACATGTTGCCAAAGTAAGCACATGATGTTCCTGAATAAAATCGATAATTCGTTTTTCCGGTTGGTTCATTGTAACTGGTATTTCAGTTATAGTTTTATTATTTTTTGAATATGTTTACCTTTTGAGGTGAGTATATGTAAGGTGTAAACACCAGCCTTCAGTCCGGCAAGGTTGATGGTTTCTGGAAAATCGGGATAATGCTTTATTGTTTCCCCGGTGTTGTTGAAAATATTTATTTCCTTTATGGTAAGATCTCCGGACGTTGCAATGGTAAGTTTATCATAAAAAGGATTAGGATAAACCATAATTTTTTGTTCCTCCAACTCTGAAAAAACCTTTGTAATATTTAAGGTTTTAGATACGAGCCATTTATCGGGATCAATAACAGCTTCGTGCACAGCAAAGCCAGTATTGATAAAGAATTGCTGGTTATTATGGGTATGTATCAGTCTGAAGTCCATAGAATCTGTTTTTCCGGCACTGTAAACCCTCACAGGCACCGGCATTTCAAAAAAACTTACTGAACTATGCGAAGGAGTTTGAGAAAGTTCCAACTTTGTTTGTCCATTATCTTCGGGGCCAAACAGAAGCGAATAAACAGGGAACCCTTCTCCGTAGTACCAGTCGTTAAAAAATTCTGTCAACAGCGTATCGCCGGCAGCCTCAAGATGCTCAACAAACTTTTCGTGGGCGGCAAAGCCATTTTTTATTTGCGGATCATTAAAATATTGGCGCATAGCCTGAAAAAAATGAGTATCACCCAGCACCCACCGAAGCATATGAAGCAGGTAAGCCCCTTTAGAGTAGGAAAGACGGCTGCTAAAAATAGCATTGATGTTGGTAGTATCTTTTACATACACTGAGCCGCCGGGGTTACTCACTATTTTATTAATATTAGCCCTTTTCCAAATAGGCCAGTAAAAACCATCAAGCAGGTTTTCGTAAGCCAGTCCCGTCATGTAAGTGGCAAAACCTTCGTTGAGCCATATATCGTGCCAGCTACCCAACGTTATGCAATCGCCAAACCACTGGTGCGCCAGTTCATGGGAAATAAGATCAAAACTAAAATTGTACATAAAGCTCATGGTTTGATGTTCCATACCACCTGGCCAATCAAATTGGGCATGGCCATATTTTTCACGCGAAAACGGGTATTCACCAATCAACGAATCATAGAGAGCAATAAGGTCAAGAGTAACCAAAGTTTCCTCTTTTGATGTTTGTGCATATTCGGGATATACATAGTTTTCAACTTTCAATATTCTGCCATCATCAAACTTAAATGTGTCACTATATACCTCATAATTGGAAACAGCAATTGCCACAAGGTACGTTGCAATAGGATAGCGATGTTTCCAGTGCATGGTACGGAAACCAGCAGAAACATTTTCCGAAATCAAAATTCCGTTGCTTGCGGTACGGTATATTTCGGGAGTTTTAACAATAATATCTATGGAATCGATTTTATCCGACAGAGATTGTTTACAGGGCCACCACTCCTGTGCGCCATATGGTTCCGAAAGGGTCCATAGCACAGGCATTCCATTGTGCTCAGAAATATCAAAATAGCTAAAGCCTGGCTGATCCTTTTCCGGTTCTCCATGATAATAAACCGTAACCGAATCGCTATCACCAAATGATAGAGGGTTCAAAGCTATAATAAGTTGATTATCCCGTTGAGCAAAAAAAGTATTCTTCTTTTTGTAGATAATGGAATCAACTGTCATCTGTTCGTTGAAATCGAAAACAAGTGTGTTAAGCAAAGCCTTACGACTCTCAAATCTTGATGTAATTTTCCCTTTGATGTATTTCACCGCAGGATCTACTTCCCACTCCATTCGCTGGTAGGTAAGATCATAATCGCCTGTATTTTTACCTTCAGCAAACTGCTGTAAGGCTTCAAAGCGTTTTTTTTCGGAAAGCGGAATGCTTTTCGACATAACACAATCGGATACCTGGGCAACTCCGGGAAAAACGATTGCAAAAACGAATAATATAGCTAAAACGGTTTTTTGCATCGTTCAAAAATAATAAAAAATAGTATGGATAAACCCTTTTTGTTTTCCCATCCATATTGTTTTCATTCTCAGAAACCCGAGACAATTTGGCCGGATTATTGACAAGGATAGAACAGTAAATTTATACCAGCTTACTATGCTACCTGGTTAGCCGCTAATTCATTAAAAAGGGTAGAAAACAAACATAGTTATATATGCTTTTACAATTGATATTTGTCTCAATAATTTTCAAGCTAGTGAAATATTTTACTATTTTGCCGTTTATTAAATATCATGATAAAATGAAACTTTATAAGGGCTTTCTTTTTCTAATTTTTTTAGTTTCAATCAATTTTTTTTCTTTCGGACAAGGTCTTGAAATCAATGAGTTAATGTCAACCAATAGGGGAACTATTTATGATGAGGATGGCGACACACCCGACTGGCTTGAGATAAAAAACGGCACTGAGTCTGCTATCAACCTCTCGTCGTATTACCTTAGTGACAATGGCGAAAACCTTTTAAAATGGCAATTTCCGGAAATAACATTAGAACCACAACAGATTTTACGGATGTTTGCCTCTGATAAAGACCGCAGGCAGCAACCTCTGTACTGGAACACTATAATAAACCTTGGCGATTCGTGTAAGTTTACAGTACCGGAGTCACCCATTGCAACCAACTGGATTACAGCTGACTATGACGACTCGGACTGGGATTCTGGCACAAGTGGTATCGGCTATGGAGATGGGGACGACAATACATTGGTTGCCAGCAATACCATTTCGGTTTTTATGCGTTTCCGTTTCGACCTGGAAAACCCCGAAAATATTGAAAAGCTATGGTTTCATATGGATTACGACGATGGTTTTGTCGCCTACCTTAATGGAGTTGAAATAGCCCGTGAAGGCCTTGGCTCCAGTGGCACAGCAGTGGCATACAACCAAACGGCTTCATCACACGAAGCGGTTATTTACAAAGGAAAGGAACCTGCCAGGTACGATATCTCTGCATTTGCTGACCGTTTAAAACCTACCGGGAATATCCTTTCTATTCAGGTTCACAATACCAGCGCCAACTCTTCGGACCTTACGGGCATACCCTTTTTAACCATAGGTACACCTGTTCCGGTTGATGGTGCCATAAAAACAGACTATTTTACTATACCGGAACTTTTCCCGCACACCAATTTTAAATTATCGTCAAAAGGGGAAACACTTTACCTGTCTACCGCTGAAGGTATTGTAACAGACTTAATTACATTTGGCACTATTCCTTCCGGGTTTTCCTACGGCAGAAATTACAACAATCCCAATAGCTGGTGCTTTTATGAAACACCCACACCCGGCCTGCCCAATTCAGGTAATTTTTTCATCGAAATATTGAATAAAGAAGTTGTATTTTCACCTTCAGATATGTTCATTTCTTCGGAAATACAAATGGTTTTGAGTGGTGCCGATGAAGATGAAGAAATACGTTTTACCCTTGACGGCTCAACGCCCGACGAAAACAGTATGCGCTATACTGCCCCGGTTACCATTAACAGCAATACACCTGTAAGAGCAAGGGTAATGAAACCAGGAGCTATTCCGGGTAAAATAGTTTCCCATACCTACGTTTTTGACCCGCCCCCAACTTTGCCGGTGGTTTCAGTGGTTACCGATCCGGATAACCTGTGGGACAACGAAAATGGCATTTATGTCCTCGGAGACGACTATACTGATAAAATTCCGTATCTCGGTGCTAATTTCTGGGAAGATTGGGAAAAACCCGCAGGCATAGAAATGGTGGAAACAGATGGCAGTCAGCTTTTTTCACTTAACTGTGGTTTAAAAATTTTTGGCGGATGGAGTAGAGCTTACCCCCAAAAATCATTAGCTGTTTTCTTTAGAGGTGAATATGGCGATCCCGTGCTCGATAATGTTCAATTATTCGATACTAAAAACATCGATAAATTTTATTCCCTTGTTTTACGCAATGGAGGTAACGATTATGGTTATACCCGATTGCGTGATGGTTTTATGACCAATTTAGTGAAGGATATGAATATTACGTTGGCTGCATTTAAACCGGTCATTTTATACCTAAACGGACAATATTGGGGGCATATCAATTTACGCGAAAAGTTAAACGAAGACTTCCTGGAAAGCAATACGGGTGTTGATGCCGATGCCGTGGATTTACTCGAAAGAAACGGGACTATTCTGGAAGGAAGCAATGAAAAATATTTTGAACTGATCAACTTCCTTGAAAGCGCCGATATGTCACTTCAGGCGAGTTACGAAACGGTTTCAAACCTTATGGATATCGAAAATTTTATCGACTATGAACTTTCAGAAATCTATTTCGACAACCGCGACTGGCCGGGAAACAATGTGAAATTCTGGCGACCCCAAACAGAAGAGGGCAAATGGCGTTGGATAATGTATGATACAGATTTTGGTTTTGGGTTGTACAATTCAACAGCTTATCACCTGAATACCCTTGATTTTGCCACTGTCACCAACGGCCCCAACTGGCCCAACCCTCCGTGGTCAACACTGATTCTCAGAAAACTTCTGGAAAATGAAAAATTCAAGATAGATTTCATTAACAGGTTTGCAGATATGATGAATACCACATTCCTCAGCAAAAACGTAGTAGATAAAATCGACAGTATTACAGACATCATACACCCGGAAATAAACAGACATTCTGAAAGGTGGCAAGAGCCGGCAGAATGGTTTTGGTCAGAGTCGCTTGAAGATATGCGCGTATTTGCCTATAACCGATCTTCTTATATGCGCAGCTTCATACGTGAAAAATTTAATCTTCCGGCATACCATACAGCCATCATTTCGGTAGAACCTGCTGAAACTGGAAAAATTAACCTGAATACTATTTCAGTTGGAGGGGCAACCTGGAAAGGACAATATTTTCAAGACATACCTATAAAGCTGGAAGCCAATGCATTGGAAGGTTATACATTTATAAACTGGAAGGTTGATGGAAATGCTAAAACCATTATCTTCAGCGAAATTAACTACAAGTCTCCTGATGATGCTGATGCCGGAGACTGGGTAGAGATTTATAACTATGGCAACAACGAAATTGATATTTCCGGCTGGATTTTTAAAGATAATAAAGATAACCACTCGTTTGTAATTCCTGAAAACACTTATATTGCCAGCCATGCTTACCTTGTTTTTTGTCGCAATACAGAAGATTTTGTTGCTGTTCATCCTGATGTTACTGAATTTTTAGGAGATTTTGATTTTGGGTTGGGCAGTTCCGGTGATGCTGCCCGGCTATTTAGCAACACAGGAGAATTAGTAGACGAAGTAGTTTTTAATGCTGAATCACCCTGGGTTACAGATCCTAACGGGAATGGCCCTACACTTGAATTTCAATACCTTACTGCAAATAACAGCGAGCCTGGCAACTGGCTGGCTTCGACAGTACCATCAGGGACACCAGGAAGACAAAACAGCGTTGTAACCAGTGTAAAAGAACCGGTGACAGGCAGCAACCGCAAACAATTAAATGCCTATCCCAATCCGTTTTCTGAAATAGTGCTGATTACCTGGGAAAACGTTGGTAATACTCCTTCTGAAGTCTGTATTTATTCCATCGATGGGCGCAAATTATTCAGCCGCAACGTGTTATCAACAGAACTGCGTTGGAATGGCGAAACCGATCAGCACCAACCCCTTGCCCCTGGCATTTATATATGCAAAGTAAGCACTGGAGGGAAAGTATTTACCAAAAAGTTGATTTTACAAAAAGGGAGATAAAATTTAAAGTTTAACCTCGAGGTTAAGATAAATTAGTCCTCTGCAAGTGGAATTAGCTGCCCAGGGACACCAGTCATGATAGTTAAGCGCCATTTTAATATTTTTTATGGGGTTGTACTGAATGCCTGCAACCAAGGCACTGCCATCATCCGAAAGGTTCCAGGGCACACTTTCGCTCTCCAGAACATCAGACCGCACCACATCATAACGCGCAAATAGCTGATATTTTGTAGTAATATTGTATTTCCCGTAAACCGACAACGCATTGCGGTTATGTCTGCTATTCCAACCTTCATTGTTCCGTATAATATACTCTCCTGCAAGGTTCCATTTTTTATTATAGTCGTACGAAACAAATAGCAACAGGGTAGTTTCGTATATTTTATTACGGGTGAAATCGAAGAAAACCCGCGAGGTAAAATTTTCCGGCAATTTTATTGTGGTACCCAAGCTATATTTAAATATATTATCCATTTGCAGGCTGTTGTAACCTTCTCCGTTCATAATGGTAAAGTCGGCATCAATAAAATCATTAAAAGCAAAATTGAAATTAACACCCAGGTCGGCTGATGAACCCAGGTTGTATTCATCAGCTAGTGACTTCATTAGGTATCGCCTTTCCCATATTCTTTCCTGAACATTGTTTTGTTTCAGGCTGATCAACCCAAAATCAATGGTTAAAGACGACTTTTGATATCTAAGATAAGCATTCTTAAAATAAGCATAGCGCCGCATTCTTGAGCGAGGAGAAAGATCATCAGGGCTACCAATATCCACATTTACTTTGGCATAAAACTCAGGGCTCAGGTAATGTTCGTAGCCAATGTAACCTCTTGCCAACTCAAAAGCGGTATTGTTGCGTGCAGCACCATAAACACCGTAGTGAAAGTTGGCAAAAATAGTTGCAAACGCATTTCCGTGTGGTTCAAAACCATTATCCTGAGCATAAATCAATAGAGGATTTAAAATAATCAGAAAGGCAGCAAGAGCATTTTTTATCATACAAAATAAGCTTTTATATCGCTGTTATTTTACTTCTGACCAAACATATTATGTTCCTATTCACAATTTAATGGAATAATATTTCTCTTTCCAGCGATTATGGCGCAATTTTATTAAAAAACTATTTCTTTTTGAATAAAAATATCAACTATAATTAAATGTATGGCAGTATTTAATCTTAAAAACATTAATTATCAACCCATTGTGCAGCATATCATATGTTAAATTAACCAATAAAAGCACTTAATCTTCTGCTGAAGCATTTTCATCAATGTAATTTTATTAAAATCTGTCAAAGTTGGTTAATGTCCTGTTGAAAATGCAAAAATCATTTTGTATGGTTATATTTATAACGTCAATAAACAAAAAATTGCAATGAGATATTACCTAATAATTGTTTTAGCGCTCTTTCTCTCATCGTGCGTACGAAATAAAAACGGTGTCATTCAGCAAGATGCAACGCAAACCAATAACAAAATCTTTGAAGTTGCGGAAGTGATACAGGCATCAAGCTATACCTACCTTAAAGTGAAAGAAAATATGGATGAACACTGGGTAGCCGTCAATAAACAGGACGCAAACCCTGGCGATGTTTACTATTACGATGATGCGCTGGAAATGAGCAACTTCACCAGCAAAGACCTTAACAGGACTTTTGATAAGATTTACTTTGTTAACCAGATTAGTAAAACCCCTATTGAACAGATTACAACTATGGGTAATGGAATGGGTGCAACATACGCTGGGAAAGTGAATGTTAAAAAAAGCGATGCAATAAAATTAGAGAAGGGAGAAAACGAAATAACCATTGGGCAGATATACTCTAACAAAGCGAAATATGCTGACAAAGAGATAGAAGTGCGTGGCATTGTAGTAAAAGCAAACAACGATATTATGGGCCAAAACTGGATTCACATACAGGATGGAACAACAGGCGACGGAAACTTCGATCTTACAGTTACCACCACCAGCCGGGTTAATAAAGGAGATGAGGTAACTTTCAAAGGAAAAATTATCCTCAACAAAGATTATGGCGCGGGCTACAAATACGATGTGATTATGGTAGATGCTAATCCGGTGGAAATGTAATTTAGAAGCACTGCTCCTCTATTTCTGGCCACTGTAAATCAATTGTTGTGGTTTTTCACAGTATCTCAATTTCTCCTGAATCAGTTTTTAAGAATAAATGAAAAACTAAGCTGCCGTGTAAATAAGCTCAAAATCAGTATAATATTGCTTGAACCACGATTGATAATTTACCGCTGATAAGGATTGAATGCTTCTATTCGTTGAATCATAAAAACAAATTGTATTGAATTTTAAACTCCATTTAAAGAACAGCAATAAACATTGAGGCAAAACAAGCCTCACAAAATAGGATAATTAATGAATATCGGCCAACTGCATTTTGATAATACGCCCCTTTTTTTAGCGCCAATGGAAGATGTAACCTATAAATCCTTTCGTTGGATGTGCAAAAAATTTGGTGCCGATGTGGTTTATACCGAATTCATTTCTTCCGAAGCGTTGGTGAGAAATATACAGCGTACCCTGCAAAAAATGGTATTATTCGATTTCGACCGTCCGGCTGCAATACAGATTTATGGTCACAATATTGATGCTATGGCCAAAGCTGCACGGATTGCAGAAACTGTAAACCCCGACTTTATCGATATCAATTTTGGTTGCCCCATGAAAAAGATTGTCCGCCACGGTGCCGGGGCAGCGCTACTCAACGACCTTCCTAAAATGCAAAAAATGGCTGCTGAAGTGGTAAAAGCTGTAGCTTTGCCCGTTACGGCCAAAATTCGCCTGGGATGGGATAACACTCACAAACCTTTGCCAGAGGCGGCATTGCGATTGCAGGATGCAGGCATAGCTGCCCTGGCCATACATGGCCGCACACGAGATCAATTATACAACGGCATTGCCGACTGGACAATGATTGGGGAAGTAAAAAACCACCCGCAAATTGAAATACCCATTATCGGCAACGGCGATATTCAAAGTGCAGAAATAGCAAAACAGCGGTTAGAAGAAACAGGCGTAGATGCACTGATGATCGGGCGGGGCGCCATAGGGCGGCCCTGGCTGTTCCGCGAGGTGAAACACTATCTCAACACAGGGGAAAAACTACCACTACCTACGGTTGCCGAAGTGGTTGAAATATTACGCGAGCAAATGCAACTGAACCTCGAATGGAAAGATAATGAACGTACAGGAATTTTAATGCTCCGCCGCCATTTTGCAAAATTCTTCCCCGGCTTGCCAGACTTTCGCAAGCTAAAAATAGAACTGCTACGGGCAGAAACCAGTATCGAAGTGAACGATACTCTGAATAAAATTGTTGATATTTATGGTGACACTATTGTTGATCATACTAAAGCTGATTTAAAATAATGGAAAACAAGTATTCAAAATATTACTCCGAATCGTCATTAATGGAAAAAATCCGGAATTACTCCAAAGATGCCGGAGCAAAAGTGGTTTATGCTGTGCTGCTGCTGTTTTATACAATGAAAGATAAAGGAATAAGCCTGAAAACAAGATTAACAATAGCAGCTGCTTTGGGCTATTTTATTCTTCCTACCGATGCTATTTTCGACCTTACTCCGTTTATCGGCTATTCCGACGACCTGGGCGTTTTACTTTTTGCATTATCACAAATAACCACCAGCATAACCCCCGAAATAAGAGAAAAAGCCAGAACAAAAGTTAACGAATGGTTTTACAAGGGTGTCGACGAAAGTGAATTCCTCGAACTGGAAGACCGGATAAAAGACAATTAATCTGCTGTATTTTAATTTATTGTTGTCCGATAAAATTCAAAAATAAGATTTTTCAGCAGTAAGCTACCTTATTTTATTGGATTTTAAATCAATTTTGAAAAAGTAAGCCCCCCTTTAATTATGGGAACTCTATTTGTATTTATATGGCGTTTTTATTTTGTCCATAAAAGTATCGTAACAGGAAGTTTTGCTTTATTTTCTTGAACATTAACTCTATTTGCCAACATTTTTTATACAAATCGGCAATATTTGGGGCAGGCTCATCAAATAAACTGATCAAAAAGTAGTAAACTTTGTTCTTGAATGTAATAACTTACTAAACGGAGTTTTGCCTCCTTGTTTATCCGTGTAACTTAATCCAATTAAAACATCTTTTAACACTTCTTTTTCGCTTGCCTTCACTGGGATTGCGCCCTACACACTCAAAAATAGGTTGAAAACAAACTGATGGTTGTAGAATCTATGCTGTAAGTTCTTCTGTCGATAACCAATTGTTCATGGCTGTCCGAAAAAAAACTTATTTTTGTTCATAGTTGTTTATTTGGATAGATATTTAAGCAACCATACAAAAAAAAAGCCAAGGTTATCGGACAACAATAATTTTTGAATAAAAACTTAAACTACAGCAAATACAAATGCCTGCCAGGTTAAGCCTTATTTATTAACCATTTAAATAAATTAAAATGAAGAAAAAGCTAATCTTAACTAAAACCATTATGACTTTTCTTGCTGTTATTATTGTGCAACTGGTTTTTGCACAAACCAGAAGCATAACAGGAAAAGTAACAGATATGGATGGATTACCATTACCTGGAGTAGCCGTAATGGTTCCAGGTACAACAACCGGTACGGTTACTATTGCTGATGGAAGTTTTGAGCTATCTGTTCCAAAGGGGATAAATAATTTGAGTTTTTCCTTTATTGGAATGAAAAAACAGGAAGTAAAAATAAATAACCAAAAGCAAATTAACATTATTATGGAGCCGGATGTAATTGGCTTAGATGAAGTAATTGCTGTTGGATATGGCGTTATGAAAAAAAGCGATTTAACCGGAACTGTTTCAAGTTTTAATACAGAAAAAACTGCCGATATTCCAAACACCAATGTTTTGCAGGCAATACAGGGAAGTATTTCAGGATTAAATGTTGTAACCCCTGACCGGCCGGGAGAAGACCCGGCTATTTTAATTCGTGGTGTTAATTCTTTATCTGCCGGTAATTATCCTCTGATTGTTGTTGATGGTATTATTTATAACGGCTCATTAAATGATTTTAATGTAAATGACATTGAAAAAATTGATGTGTTAAAAGATGCCAGTGCCGCGGCAGTTTATGGTTCACGTTCGGCCAATGGTGTCATAATCATAACCACAAAAAATGGAACTTCTGATAAACCATTATTTAACTTTAATGCATATGCCGGTTTATCGAATCCTGTTTCATTAATTCCAGTTTTAGATGGACCTGGTTATTTACAAAAGGTTTTAGACTTCAGAGAAGCCGCTGGCTTAGAGGCAAATCCGGCAAATATTGCTGATTATATTTCTATTAAAGAGGCAGAAAACTATGCTGCCGGGAATACTGTAAATTGGTATGATGAAATAGTAAAAACTGGCATTACACAAAACTATAATCTAAATGTTTCCGGGAAAACAAATCGAACAAACTACTATTTATCAGGAACTTACCACAAGCAAGAAGGAATAGTTGAAAATGACAACTATGAGAGATTTAGTGTAATGGCAAATTTCAAAAATAAAATAACAGATTGGTATTCAATTTCTGTTAGATCGTCGTTTGCATCAATGGATTACTCTGGTGTAGCTGCAGGATTGTACTATGGATTAAGCCCTTACGGAACTTATTGGGACGATAAAGAAAGGGGTACTTATGAAGAGTATCCTATGGAAGATCCATATTTCACACATCCTATGGTGAACACTTTTGTCGATAACAAAGATGTTAGAACAAGTTTGTTTGGTTTATTTTCAAATGAAATAAATGTACCATTTATAAATGGCTTAAAATGGACTCTGAATTATGCTACAAATATTAGGTCGAAAAGGCAGTATAATTTTTGGAGTAATAAACATAAAACAGGAGGGGGAAATACATCTAATGGAATAGCTAAAAAGGAGATATATGATAATTATGACTGGACATTGGACAATATTATCAATTATAAAAAAAGGTTCTTAGACATACATTGGCTAGACATAACACTACTCTACAGTCGTGAATATCAGAGATTTGAAAACACTATTGCCGAAGCCAGTGATTTTTTTAACCAAGCTCTTGGTTATAATAATTTAGGGTTAGGTAAAGTGCAGCAAACACAATCTGATTTACAGGATCAAAACAGTGTAGCTTATATGGGCAGGGTAAACTATATTCTGAACGATAAATATTCTTTAACTGCCACCATTAGAGAAGATGGCTTCTCGGGATTCTCAAAAAATAAAAAATATGCTGTTTTCCCATCAATGGCCTTAGCGTGGACAATCTCTAATGAAAAATTCATGCAAAATATTAAAAATTTGAATTTACTGAAAATTAGACTATCATATGGAGAAAATGGGAATCAGGCAATTAGCAGATATCAAACATTAGCCAGAATTGCCAATAATCAATACCTGTTTGGAGATGGAAGTAACACAACAACAACCGCCTACCTTGAATCTATGGCAAACAGCGACTTAGGTTGGGAAACAACGAAAACAACAAATATTGGGGTTGATTATGGATTTATTAAAAACAAAATATATGGTAGTATCGATGTTTATTCATCAAATACCTATGATGTGCTTTTGCAAAGAAATATTCCAACTACTTCCGGATATAGTACTGTGTGGACAAACATTGGTAAAATTCATAATAGTGGGGTTGAACTATCGCTAAATACGATAAATGTCGATACAAAAGAATTTAAATGGAAAAGTTCATTCATATTTTCATTAAATAGAAACAGAATAGTTGAATTGCTAGGTGAAGATTTGGATGGAGACGGCAAAGAAGATGATAACCTGGCAAATTCCTGGTTCATAGGCAAGCCACTGGGTGTAATTTATGGATATAAAACGGATGGAATTTATCAAACCAGTGATACAAATATTCCGAGTGGATTTATGCCTGGTGATTTTAAAATTGTCGATACTGATGGAGTCGATGGAATTACGCCTGAAGATCGTGTAATCCTTGGCTCAACATTACCAAATTATACATTCAGTATTTCAAATACCCTACAATACAAGAATTTCTCACTTTACTTGTTAATTAATTCTATTCAGGGAGGGGGTAAAGATAACTACTATGTTGGGAACAATATAGCTATGCACAATGTAAACTATCCTTTTTCGTCATGGACAGAAAGGTTTAATGTGCAGGATGTTCCGTATTGGACACCAACAAACCCATCTAACGAATACGCACGAGTTAATTATATGCCAAACCGTACTCATCCGTACCTGGAAGACAGAAGCTTTATCAGGTTACAAGATGTTAACCTGGCTTACACCTTTGATGATAAGGTTCTGAATAAATTACAGTTAAAAGGGCTTCGGCTGTATGTAAGCGGTAAAAACCTTTTTACAATAACAAAATGGACCGGGTATGATCCTGAAAACAGAACAACTATTGGTGATTTTCCGATGTTGCGAACTTTTACTTTAGGTGCTGAAATCAAATTCTAACTCAAAAATGATTATGAAAATGAAAAATATAAAAGCAATCAAATTAAGAATATTTAAATTATTTATTGTAATTGCAATAATATTCAGTTCATGTAACGACAATTATCTGCAGGAAATTCCTCAGGGATTCTTAAGTCCTGAGAATACGTTTACTGATTTGGAAGGGTTTGAAACAGGCATATTTGAACTTTACAGGGTATCACGTAATATTGGTGTTACTCCTGAATACATTCCAGGAATGCTTTTTATCGAACGTGATAAAAGTATGACCACCCTTTATGGTGCCGGAACCGATTTATGCTGGTATTGGAATAAAATTGACTATTTCAGTGATTACACAAAGATTAACTCATTTAATAAAACGGCTCAAAACTATTGGATAATCTTCTATACTTTAATAAAAGATGCCAATGTTATAATCACCCGAGCCGAAGACGAGAAAATGTCATGGGATAGTGAAAGCGATAAACAATTAATCGTCTCTCAAGCACGTTTTTTTAGAGGACTGGCTTATCGGTATCTTGCACATTTATATGGTGATGTGCCAATTATTGATGCTGAAATTACAGCACCTAAACTTGACTTTGTTAGAAGTTCCAGAAATGATGTTTATGCATTTGCTATTGCCGACCTGGAATATGCTTCGCAATATTTACCCTCGGTAAATAATCGTGATGGTAAACTAACTAAAGCTGCAGCAGACCATCTTTTGGCTGAACTATACATTTCCGTTGGTGAATACGATAAATCCATTAACGCAGCAACTCGAGTAATTAATGACTCACAATATCATTTAATGACGGAACGATTTGGAACTTTTGCTGATCAACCTGGCGATCCATTCTGGGATCTCTTTCGTCTTGGTAATCAGAATAATACAAATAACAAAGAAGTAATTTGGGCATGGCAGGTTGAATATGGTGTTCCAGGAGGTGAAGTAGAAAACCGCCTCGAAAGACAATGGGGGCCATTTTTGGAAAAGCTAAAAGCTACTGATGGGAAAGCTGCTATTTTAAAGAATGAGTATCTAGGAAGGCCTATTGGTTTTGTTAGGCCTACAAATTACATGGAATACACTTTGTGGACAAGTGATTGGGATAACGATATCAGAAATTCAGAATACAATATGCAACGTAAATTTTACGTGAATAATCCAGCATCTTCAGATTACGGCAATGCGATTCAACCCACACCTGCCGATACAGTACGAAAACATTTTGTTTACGTAAAAAAAGCTTCACACCCACATGGTCATCCGCAGGGATATGATTCAAGCGGTAGATTATACAGTGATGTTTATGCAATCAGGTTGGCAGAAACCTATTTATTGAGAGCTGAAGCATATTTAAATAAAACAGATAAAACCAAGGCAGCAGCCGATATTAATGTTGTTCGTTCTAGGGCTAATGCTTCTCCGGTTGCTGAAGGGAGTGTGGATATTAATTATATCTTGGACGAAAGAGCACGTGAACTAATGGTAGAAGAGCCTCGCCGGTTAACATTGGCAAGGTTAGGTTTACTTGACGACCGAGTGAAAATGTATAATCCTGTTTCTGCATCAACTATTCAGGAGTTTCATAATTTATGGCCTATTCCGCAAACAGAAATAGATGCAAATTTGGGCGCAGAATTGTCACAAAACCCAGGATATGAATAAAATACGCATTAAGCATCTGGCAACCTTAACATGATATTGTCAAAGAATAGCTTAATTAATAAAGCCGCTCCATTTTTGTGGCGGCTTTATAGTTTAATCAAAAAATTATTGTCTAAAATGAAATCAATTTTGAGAGTTCTGTTACTTTCTGTTGGATTAGCTACATGTACTAATTGTAATTTTGAAAAGAAGAATAACCCATTTCCCAATGTTTTATTCATAGCCATAGACGATTTACGTCCGGAGCTTGGTTGTTATGGAAAATCATACATCCATTCGCCCAATATAGATAAACTGGCTTCTACCGGTGCCGTATTTACAAATCATTTTGTACAGGTACCTACTTGTGGAGCATCACGTTATAGCATGTTAACAGGGATGTTACCTAAAACAAAAGGCTGTCTGAGCAATGAAGCAATTCATAATTTTATTTCTGGCAAACCTGAAAATGAAATCCCCGAAACCTTTATACATCATTTACGACGTAATGGATATTATACCGTAGGTATTGGAAAGATAAGTCATTATGCTGATGGAATGCTTTATGGATATACTGATTCTGTTAGTACAGAATATGAATTGCCAAATAGTTGGGATGAAATGCTATTTAATCCGGGGAAATGGCAAACCGGGTGGAATGCTTTCTTTGGATATGCAGATGGAAGTAACAGACAATCAAAAAAACGGCAGGTTAAACCTTATGAAAAAGGAGATGTTGATGACCTTGGATATCCCGATGGATTGACCACCGAGCTAGCTCTGCAAAAATTAAAAGAACTGGCTGGTAAAAAGCAACCGTTTTTTCTGGGTGTGGGCTTTTTTAAACCTCATCTGCCATTTAATGCTCCACAAATGTACTGGGATTTATACGATGAAAATGATATTCCTCTTTCTCCAAATCCATTTATTCCTGAAAATGTAAATAAAGCAAGCTTACACAATAGCAGCGAATTTAACTTGTACCTGACCGGAGATGAAAAAGCTTCGTTGGATAGATCAATTTCTAAAGAATATGCACGAAAATTACGTCATGCCTATTTTGCCTGTATAAGTTATGTCGATGCACAAGTTGGCAAGTTACTGGATGAACTGGATAGTCTTGGGTTGGCAGAAAATACCATTGTGGTTCTATGGGGTGATCATGGCTGGCACTTAGGCGATCAACTGGTATGGGGAAAACACACTATTTTTGAGCAGGCACTTAAAAGTACATTTATTGTGCATGTGCCTGGGAAAAATAAGGGTGAAAAAATACATAAAATTGTGAGTTCGGTTGACATCTACCCAACCATTATGGATTTGTGCAATATTGAAATGCCATATGCTTCTGATGGAATAAGCCTGGTTCCTCTACTGGATAATCCTGATTGTACGTGGGATAATGTTTCATATGGTTATTTTAACGAAGGTATTACCGTACGAACTAACAGGTATCGGTTAACACGTTATTTCAGAGATGGTGAACCAAATGTTGAGCTGTATGATCATTATACTGATTCTTGTGAGACAAAAAATATAGCTGCAAAAAATCCAGCCGTTGTTGAGAAATTATTGCAAATCTGGAATAAGGGTAATACAGGATTATATTCTAATTAAATATTGAAGTTCGATTGATTACATATAATCTTATTCCTCACGATATTCATTATTGTGATTTTACTTTCTGGATGCAACATGAATACTAAAGTGAAAAGCAAGAGTTTGATATTTACTTGTTAATCGAACAATCAAAATTTTCATTCTTTGAACCTTATCCTTAAAACATTAATGTAATTTTAAATAAACCGTACTATACTGTTTTTGAACAACTGGCCCTGGTAAGCTATTTTTTAAATTTTCCTACATTCACATTTTAAAAAATATAATGCACAGTTTCGATTTCACTTTGTTACAATGGATTTTACTGGCTTTTTGTGCCGCATTTGTAGGCATGTCAAAAGTTGGCGTTCCAGGAATATCAATGATTGTTGTGCCCACCTTGGCGCTAATTTTTGGAGGTAAGGCATCAACAGGAGTTTTACTGCCAATGTTAATGATGGCCGACCTTTTTGGAGTGGGGTATTACCACCGCCACGCCGAATGGAAATACCTTTGGAAACTATTTCCATTTGCATTTTTAGGAGTTGGCCTTGCCCTGTGGGTAGGTGAAGTGGTAAACGATATATGGTTTAAAAATATTATTGCCATACTGGTATTTGTATGCGTTGCCCTAATGCTTTGGAAAGACCGCCGGAGCAATACCGGCTTTTTCCCAAATACATGGTGGTTTGCTGCTCTAATGGGAGTTCTGGGAGGTTTTGCCACTATGATTGGAAATGTTGCCGGGCCAATATTTGCTATTTATTTACTGGCTATGCACCTTCCCAAAAACAGTTTTATCGGAACAGGAGCCTGGTTTTTTCTGATTATCAACTTCTCCAAATTTCCACTTCACATACTGGTTTGGAAAACAATATCACTCCATACACTCCTGCTCGATGTTATACTTTTGCCCGCCATCGCAATAGGAGCATATACCGGCATCATTCTGGTCAAAAAACTATCAGATAAATTTTACCGGACTGCTGTAATTATAGTTACTGTTCTTTCCGCATTTTTATTGTTAATTTGAAAAAAATTGATTTTTGGAAGCACTTACTAATTTCTTTTTAGATAAAAATTGCCTTAAAGTACTTGATGTTGGTACCGGAACCGGCAATTTCACCATTCAGCTTAGGTCTGCTTTCCCAGACGCCGAAATAACAGGTGTCGATCCTTCGGAAGAAGCACTTACAAAAGCCCGCGAGCGATTTCCTGATATACTTTTTATGGTTGGCGAAGCCGAACACCTTCCCTTTAAAGCGGGAAGCTTCGATGCAGTAGCAATATCAATGGCGCTACACCACCTTACCAAAGTAAGCAAAGGGCTGCACGAAATAAAACGGGTAGTGAAAAATGAGGGGTGGATTATTATTTACGAACCCGTTAGCGACAACCTCAATAAAGCCCAGGAAGTGCATAAATTGCACCATCACTTTCGTAGCCGCATAGACAGGATTCTTGGCATAAGCCACCAAAAGACCTTTCCTAAAAACCAAATTATTCAAATGGTAGAAAATGCCGGAATAACCATAAGACTTCATTTTGAACATACGGAAAAAACTAAAAACCCCGAAGTGTTGGAAATTGAAAAGTGGATGGAAAAAATGGAGCAACAACTTGAAAAGATAAAAGGCAGGCCTGAGTACGAAGAAATGAAACGACAAATTCCTGAGATAAGAGAAAAAACCATAGTCAATGGTTTTCAACCAGTTACAAAACTAGTGTTGATTGGCCAAAAAGAGTAAAATGCTTTTACCCTTTAAGGGCTTCTGCCCCGCTTACAATCTCCAGTATCTCTCCCGTAATAGCTGCCTGTCGGGCTTTATTATAATCGAGGGTAAGGCTCTGTATTAAATCTGTTGCGTTGTCTGTTGCCTGGTGCATAGCCGTCATACGGGCTCCATGTTCAGCAGCATGCGAATCAAGAATAGCCTTATAAAGCTGTATTTTAAGCGACCTTGGAATCAGCTCATTTACAATAGCTTCCTGCGAAGGTTCAAAAATAAAATCAGGGGCAACGGCAGCCTCACTTTTATCATCTGGCTTTATCTCTACAGGAAGAAATTGTTCCGTGCTTTGAACCTGTACAGCAGCATTTCTAAAATGATTATAAACCAGTTCAATCCTATCGTATTTCCCTTCTGCAAAATTCTCCATAATTTCAGCAGCCAGTGCCGAAACATTTTCAAAACTAATATCGTCAAAGAGCTCGTTCACACTACGGGTAATTTTTAACCCGCGATATTTAGCCTGGCGCATACCCTGTTTCCCAATGCAAATTACATCAACCTTACCCAGCTGTTGTTGTTGCGCGTATTTGGTGTTAACCAGCTCAACGGCTTTTTTGGAAATATTGATATTGAAACCGCCACACAACCCTCTGTTGGATGATATTAGAATAATCAATACATTATCGGGATCGCGTTGTTCCGTAAAAACCGAACCGTCCACATTCTCAAGGCTCTCGCCCAGCGGCACCAGAATTTCATGTAACTTGTCGGCATATGGGCGAATCCGGATAATAGCATCCTGTGCTTTTTTCAACTTGGCAGCAGAAACCATTTTCATGGCACTGGTTACCTGTCGTGTTGTTTTCACCGACGTTATCCTGTTCCTGATTTCTTTTAATCCAGCCATTTTTAATGGTTTGAATTTATCGTTCTACAATTTAGGCTGAAGGCAATTTATATTTTTCGGCTACTTCAGCAGCAACTTTTCGTATGGTTTCTTCCGCTTCTGCTGTTAATTTCCCTTCTTTAAGCTCATCGAGCGTATCGCGGTGCTGTACCTCCATCATTTCCAGGAAATCGGTCTCAAACTCTTTTACTTTATCCACAGGTACCGGCCGCAATAACTCTTTAGTACCACAATAAATTATGGCAATCTGATCTTCAATCTTCATCGGGTTATACTGGCCCTGCTTAAGTATCTCCACATTTTTCCGGCCTTTATCGAGAACACGCATGGTAGCAGCATCAAGATCCGACCCGAATTTTGCAAAAGCTTCCAACTCACGAAATTGTGCCTGGTCGAGTTTAAGTGTTCCGGCAATTTTCTTCATCGCTTTAACCTGTGCATTACCACCAACTCTTGACACAGAAATACCCACATTAATTGCAGGACGGATACCGGCATTAAACAGGTTAGATTCGAGGAATATCTGCCCATCGGTGATAGATATTACGTTTGTGGGAATATAAGCCGAAACGTCGCCTGCCTGTGTTTCAATAATTGGCAGGGCAGTAAGCGACCCGCCACCCTTTACTTTGCCTTTCAGGCTTTCGGGCAGGTCATTCATATCTTTTGCTATATCGTCAGAGTCTATGATTTTTGCAGCCCTCTCCAATAAGCGGGAATGCAGATAGAAAACATCGCCGGGGTAAGCTTCGCGACCCGGAGGACGACGCAGCAACAACGACACTTCGCGGTAACTCACAGCCTGTTTCGATAAATCGTCGTAAATAATAAGAGCATCACGGCCGGTATCACGGAAATATTCACCTATAGAAGCCCCGGCATAAGGTGCATAAAACTGTAATGCTGCCGGATCAGACGCTGTTGCCGATACAATAACGGTGTACTCCATCGCACCATGCTTTTCGAGTGTTGCAGCAATATTGGCAACAGTAGAACCTTTCTGTCCTACAGCAACATAGATACAATACACGGGTTTGCCTTTTTCAAAATTTTCGCGCTGATTAATAATCGTATCAATAGCTACGGCTGTTTTTCCGGTTTGGCGGTCGCCAATAATCAATTCGCGCTGTCCCCGCCCGATCGGTATCATCGCATCGATGGCCTTAAGCCCTGTTTGCAGGGGTTGCTTTACCGGTTGCCTGAAAATAACACCGGGCGCTTTCCTTTCCAGTGGCATTTCCAACAGTTCGCCCTGAATAGCACCTCTTCCGTCAATAGGTTCGCCAATGGTATTAATTACGCGGCCAAGCAGCTGTTCACCCACCATTATGGATGCTATTCTCCGTAAACGCTTAACCGTATCACCTTCTTTAATGAGTGATGAAAGGCCAAGTATAACCGCGCCCACATTGTCTTCTTCAAGGTTAAGGACAATGCCTTTAATGCCACTGTCAAATTCAACCATCTCATTGGCTTCCACATTCGAAAGTCCGTAAATCCGGGCTATACCGTCGCCTACCTGCAACACGGTTCCCACTTCTTCCAATTCTGCTTCCGACTTGAAACTTTCAAGCTGTTGTTTCAAAATTTGTGATACTTCAGCAGGTTTTATATTTGCCATCTTATGTCTTTTTTAAACGCTTTTTAGAAATTTATTTTAATTCTGTTTCGAGCAACTCATGTTTAATATTAGCAAGCCTGGTTGCTACACTTGCATCAAACTGTTTGTCATCCATACGCAAGATTAAACCACCAATTATTTTTTCTTCTACTTTATCTTCAAGCTCAACTTTGGAGTTAAATTGTTTTTCGAGTAATTGCTTTATTTTTTCTTTTACCTCATCCGAAACAGTTGTTGCGGTAATCAATGTTGCCGATTTAATATTTTGATCTTTGCGCACTAAGTCGATAAAATTGCGGCATATTGCAGGAATATGTGCTTCTCTTTTATTTTTTACGATGAGAGAAAGGAAACCTAGCGTGATATCCTGCACTTTTCCCTGAAAAATCTGTCCAATAAGCTTTATTTTTTTCGATGCTTTTACTACCGGGCTGTCTAATAAAAGTATGAACTCGGAAGAGTTTTTGCAAACATCCATAACAAGCTGTATGTCAGATTTTAACTGATCCAACATACTACTTTCTTTAGCTGCCGAGAAGAAAGCTTTTGCATACCGTACATTTATAGCGCTCAAATCCATAGTGTTAATTCAACTTTATATCGTCAACAATACCGTTTACCATTTTTTCCTGTGCGCCTTTGTTTCCCAATTCATTTTTTATAACCTTTTCGGCAATCATTACTGAAAGTTCTGCCACCTGCTTTTTAATATCGCTGATAGCCGATGTTTTTTCAGCTTGAATTTGCTGCCTTGCCAAGTCGATGGTTTTTTGTGCTTCCAATGCTGCTTTATCTTTGGCTTCGGCTACAATTTTTTCTTTTATCTCCTTAGCTTCTTTAAGTATCAGGTCCCTTTCGCGGCGTGCTTCGGCAATTAACTTGTCGTTGTCGGCTTTTAACCCGGCTACCTCTTTTTTTGCTTCTTCAGCCGATAGCAATGCTTTGGCGATAGATGCTTCGCGGTCTTTCAAGGCATTAAGGATTGGCTTCCATGCAAACTTTTTCAGGATAAAAACGACGATAGCAAAGATGATGATCATCCAGATAATCGTTCCCGGGTTGGGCATTACTAAATCCATGGTTTCGAAATTTAATGGGGCAACGGCATCCCGGGCAATCCCCGGGACGGTTGCCAAAAGTTTTTGCTTAAACGAAAATTACAAGTGCACAGATTATTACGGCAAAGAAGGCTACCCCTTCAATCAATGCTGCCGAAACAATCATGTTCGAGCGAATGTCGCCACTTGCTTCAGGCTGACGGGCAATAGCTTCCATAGCGCTGGCACCGATTTTACCGATACCCATACCTGCACCTATAGCTGCCAGCCCGGCTCCCAAAGCAGCACCCATTTTACCGACGGTAGCGCCGGCGGCCGCTTGAAGCAATACTGTTAAAATAGCTGATAACATAACTTTTAAATTAAAAAATTAATATTAATGATGATCTGCTGTGGCCATTCCAAAATAGAGCGCCGACAGCAATGTAAAAACATATGCTTGTATAAAAGAAACCAACACATCGAGCAATAATATAAACACCGAAAAAGCCACTGAAATAGGGCTTGCTGCAAGTCCCACGCCTGCATTAAAAAGGCTGGCAAAAATAAAAATAAGGCTTACAAATACAGTTACAATCATGTGGCCAGCCATCATGTTGGCAAAAAGCCGCACCATTAAAACAAATGGCTTGGTAATCACTCCCGATAGCTCCACAATGGGCATCAGCGGAATTGGAAATTTTAACCACCACGGAACATCAGGATTGTAAATTTCTTTCCAGTAATGTTTATTGCCATTTATGGTGGTTATAAAAAATGTAAAAAGTGCCAATACCATAGTTACTGAAATATTGCCGGTAACATTGGCGCCAAATGGTGGTATGGGAATAAGCCCGATAAAATTATTAATCAGTATAAAGAAAAACAGCGAAAGGAGGAAGGGCATAAATTTTTCGTATTTTTTCTCTCCTATTGCCGGTTTAGCCACTTCATCGCGTATAAAAAGAATAATCGGCTCAAAAAGATTTTGCAACCCTGTAGGCGGTTTGCCTGCATTTCTTTTGGACGATGCAGCCACCGAAAAAAGGAGCCAAAAAAGGACAACTACCGATACCAATACACCAGCTATAGTTTTGGTAATAGAAAGGTCAAAAGGGCGGCCAATTTCAGCACCATGTTCGTCTAACTCTACAATTTTCCCTTTATGTTCTTCTGAAGCTGAAATACGAAATCCTTTGTAATCTTCGTGTCCATGGTGAAATTTCGATGACATAAAAATACTGATTGCCTTGCCATTATGGAGCTCCGGATGTTTGCTGTACAAAATAACAGGTAGCGGAATACTAATGTGCGTATCGCCAAAGGAAACAATATGCCAGTCGTGTGCATCGGAAACGTGGTCGATCACAAATTCACCGGCATTAAAATCTTCCTTTTCATGTGCAACAGCAGACATTTCCTCTGCATGTTCCGGAGTGGCATCATGTTCATGCTGCGCAAAAACCACACCTCCCCAAAACCACAAAGGCACTAAAAAAAGAATGATTCGTTTGGCAAACTTCAGCATAGCAGTATTAAGTTTTTAACATTCACAAAATTAAAAGTATTTTTTTAACCTAAAGGCAAAAATGGCTTTTTCGAACCTAAAATAATGCTGTTTAAAAATATTTTCATGTCCTTTTCGCCGACAAGTTGAATTTTACTTATTCTTTTTAGAAAAACGGCTAAGTGTAACTACTTCAAAAATAGCAAAAGACAAATAAATAATAGCAAGACAAACAACAAAAGTAAGGGCATTTTGTGGAAAGCGAGCAATATAGATTGTAGCAAAAAGGGCGTAAAGTAATAATTTAACGAAAGTAGCAACCATGTTGGTACGGGCAAATTTTGCCAGGCTTTTTTTAGCTGATTTCAATTGCCAAATATGAACTACAACAGTAACTACAGCGAAAAAAAGAACAGTAAAGGGCAAAATAGACAAATAATACTTTGGCAAAAAAAATGAAAAAACAATCCATCCGGTTAATACAAGTGCAAAGGTAAGCAATACAATGTAGGTGATAAAGTTTTTCATGGCTATTGAAATAGAAGATAAAATTTGTTGTCGTTAGTCCTTTTTTTTCAAAAGGTTTTTTGTACCATAAATAATCGCCACAATCACAGAAAACACCATCAACCCCAAGGTAAAGCCTTTAAAATCATTTTTCATCCACTGGTCGATTTTATAACCCAGAAAGGTAAATCCGCCAATAATAGCCATCATTTCAAACCCCAGACCTGAATAGCGGATAAAGTTGTCGAACGATTTTTTGTTACTGTTTTTTTTCGGGTTCATTCATGGGGTGTTTTGGTGTACCCATGCTGCAGGTACCGGAAAAAAGCGATCCCGGCTCCACGGAAAGCTTCCCGGCAAAAATATCTCCCTCTATTTGCGAGGTCGATTTCATGTTAAGTAATTCAGATGCATTTACTTTTCCTTTTATGAATCCTGAAACTTCAACATTGGTGCAATCCACCTCGCCGTTAACCTTTCCGGCAGGGCCCACTACCAATTTTCCTTTTGCTGAAATGTTGCCGGTAAGTTCTCCGTCAATGCGTACATCTCCATTGGCATATATATCTCCTTGTATGCGGGTTCCATCGCTTATTATATTAATAGATTGGTTAACGCTTTCGCTTGTATTTACCTGTCTTGCCATAATTTAAATTTTGAAATATTTTCGTTTTAACCTCCCCCGAAAACCGCCCTCGTTTTCTGGGTTTGAAATTACAATTTTTTATGATTTCGGCAAATGGAATTACAGGTAATTAATGCTTGCCAACGCTGAAACACGGATTGTTGCAGCGACAGTGTTTCCGTATTCCTGAATATTGATTATTACCTTTTCTTTTGCAAGCCCCATGCGCCGTACGGTAGTGGTACTGCACCAGCCAGACAAAAAAGCATAAAAAAACCAGGTTTAAAACCTGGTTTATATTGCAATTTCTTTAACAATTACCTGTTTGCCTCGATAGTACCCACACTCAGGGCAAATGGTATGGTATTTAACCGTTGTTCCGCAATTAGAACAGGTTGCCAATGTTGGCGCTACTGCTTTATAATGCGTACGCCTTTTATCCCGTCTTGCTTTCGAGATTTTATGCTTTGGATGTGCCATTTTATTATGTTTTTAATTATTATTTCTCAACTTTTTTAAAGCTTCCCAACGTGGGTCGATCGAACTGTTTGGTTCATCGCTGTTTTTAACGTTGTAAGCCTCTATCTTTTTCAACATTTCAGGATCGCAATCCCTTTTTCCATTTTTATTTTTAGGATGAATATGCCTTAACTGTATTGCCAGCGAAATATACTCATAAAATGCTTGTGCCAGGTTTATAGCATGTTCATCAGGGTGTACCCAAATAACATCGTCAGCATCGGCTTTTTCGTTTTCACTGAATTTAACAAACAAATCGGCTTTGTTTTTTATTTTCTGCTGATACAATCCCAGGCAACGGTCACAGGTTAGCTCTACCCACCCTTTTATTTTCAGGTGTAGTTGAATAAAAGTACTTCTTTTTTCGAGCAATACCTTAATCTTTATTTCGCCCTTGTCAATTAAACTGTCCTCAAAATGGTCAAAGAACCTGTTATCCACCTCAAATTCAAATTCGTGAACACCTTCTTTAAGACCTTTATACTCAATATTGTATTGCAATTTCCAGTTCACGTTCCGAAAAATGAGGTTGCAAAAGTAAAAATTATTTATTAAGGTGAAAAATTTTAGCTATTTATTCATTTAAAAGAATGTCGGATTCGCTGACAAGCACTGAAAGGTCTAAAGTAAATTTACGTTTGCGTTCTACTTTATTATATAGAATGATTTTAATTTTAAAGAAGGAGTAACAAAGAAGCACATTTTTATATAATAAACCATTGATTTTGTTTGCTATAAGTAGCAATAGGTTTAAGCACTATTATAATACTTACTCTTACCACAAAAGTGGTGAATTGATCAACCAAAGGACTGATGCAAAAAATTTTGAAGCTTTTAACCTGACGCTTATGTTGAAAAAGGGAATTTCGTATTCAAAAATATGTCAACAGCTAACAGCGTAATAAAGATGTTGAATAAAATAGTTGCTAAATGCATCCAACTGTACAATACGCTCGTTGTACTTGTCTGTATCATAACTTTCTGCCTGTATTTTTAATGAGTTACCACATAACGATTGAATATCTAAGTAAAGAATACTAAGTTTGTCTTCATAACTAATTAGTATTTCTATGATTCTGAACCATAAAAACAATCACTCTATCTTTGAGGGAGTTTAATTGGTTTTATTTAGGTCAAATCTTACATGAATAAAAAAGTCTATTTATATATTTTATTGTTCGCAATCCTTGTTATTTCCTGCGAAAAGGAAGTAATTCTTGATTTTAAGCACCAGCCTAAAATTTGTCTGAATGGTTTACTAAGCCCTGATTCTATAATAAGTGTCAGGCTTACATTATCTCATGGTCTTGACTCTTTTGATACATTTGTTCCTGTTATGGGTGCAGTTGTAAAAATATACGAAGAGGAAATGCTAATGGGAGTTCTTTCGTCTAAAGGGAAAGGCTATTATTCATTAAACAAGAAACCTGTTGAAGGCAGAAGCTATACTATTACAGCAAAGGCAGATAACCTGCCTGCTGTTACTGCAACAACCACTTTGCCCCTTAAACCCATTGTTGAGTTCCAAAAAGAAACAACCGGATATTTGGGGAATGACAGCACGATGGTTGAATTTGACCTTGAAGTACAAATTAAAGATAAACCAGGTGAAAATTACTATTGGATATCTAAAAACTGGATTATTCAAAACAGAAGCTACGGTGGGCCAATACAAGAAGTAAATACACCATATTTAGACAGCTTTAATAAAATTACAGATACCGAAGCCAGATACGGATATACACTTTTTTTAGGAGTAAGGCTTACTGATGAAGGCTTTGACGGGCAATCGCTTAATTTTAATATTCCTGGCTTTTTTGAGAATATACCATACAGGTATACCAAAAGTGTGCAAATTATCAATGCAGACAAACATTACGATAAATACATGAAAAGTTCTATCATCAACCGAATGAAAGAAACCTCTGATCTCCCTTTTTATGAACCGATACAAATTTATTCCAATATTGAAAACGGTTATGGAATTTTTGGCTCGTATGCATCAACAATAATATTCCTGCAATAAGCCAACTAATGAGAATATTTTTTATATACCTTCTGGTTGTGTTTTCAGTTTCATTATCTGCCCAAAGCAAATACACAATCTCCGGTTATATAACCGAAAAAAATAGTGGTGAACGTTTAATTGGTGCTACAATTTATAATACGACAGCAAAACAGAGTACTGTTAGTAATAATTATGGGTTTTTCAGCCTTTTAACCAATGGTGGTAAGTGCACTATAGAGTGCCATTTTATGGGTTACCAAAAATTTAAAATAACATTGGTTTTAAAAAGCGATACATTCTTAAATATTAGGCTTAAAAAAGGGCTAGACATTGAAGAGGTTAAGGTTACCGGATACAAATTGCAAAGAAATAACCCGGAGCTTTCTTTATTGAGCCAGCCTCGCATTGATATACAAATGGTAGAGTCGACCCCGGCCATTTTGGGAGAAAATGATGCTTTAAAAACCATTCAGTTTTTACCGGGAATAAAGCAAGGGGCAGAAAATACTGCCGGCTTTAATGTTAGGGGCGGTAGTACCGATCAAAACCTGATACTACTAGATGGTGTACCCTTATACAATGTAAACCATTTGATGGGTTTTTTCTCGATTTTTAATACTGATGCAATTAAAAATATTACGCTAATAAAAGGTGGTACACCTGCAAGGTATGGAGGAAAGTTATCTTCAGTATTAGACATTACAATGAAAGAGGGCAATCTCAACGAAGGTCAGGGCACTTTTTCCATTAGCCCCGTTTCCGGACGACTAACTTACGAGGCTCCTATAAAAAAAGATACTGGAGCATTTATCGTTTCCTTGCGCCGCTCTTTCTTTGATTTGCCAATGATGGCATTTGAAAAGATAACCGGAGAAAAGGGTCTTTATGGCTACTACTTTTATGATATAAATGCCAAAGCAAATTGGATATTTAATACTCGTAACAGGCTATATTTTAGCATCTATACAGGGAAAGATAATTTGTTTTCAAATACACGTACAGAAAAAAACTCTAACTCTCGATATCGTTACCGCTGGGGAAATGTTACTTCTGTTTTGCGCTGGAACAAACTCTTCTCACCAAAATTATTTTCCAATTTTTCTGTTTATTATAGTCATTTTTGGCATAACGAGCTAGGCATAGCTAAAGAAGGAAATAGAAAAACGCTATTCAAAACCAGTTCAATTCTTCAGGACATTTCATTAAAATCTGATTTTGATTATTTTGTGTCACCTGTATATTCTATTCGTTTTGGGGCAAAGGTTTCGCAATTTTTCTTTAACCCAAATATTATACAATTAAAAACAAATGCCGACGATATTCAATTTAACCAACAGAATAAAACAGATGCCTTTCAATCTATCATTTATTTAGAAAATGCCTTCGATTTCGACTTTTTAGCTTTTAACGTTGGAGGAAGACTTTCAAATTATTCTACAGGTAAAAAAAACTATTTTAATATAGAACCCCGTTTTTCAGCCAATCTGAAATTGACACAGCACACGGCAATCTCCTTTTCTTATGCACGGTTAGTACAAAACCTTCATCTGTTAACCAACTCGTCTTTGGGAATGCCTACAGATATATGGGTCGGGGCAACGAATAAAATCGAACCTCAATACGCCAATCAGGTTACTTTAGGTTTGTCGCAAAGCTTAAATAAAAACATTTCTCTTAACATTGAAGGTTACTATAAAAACTTGCAAAAAGTTGTCCGATTTAATGAAGGGATAACTTTTCTCAATCCAAAGCAAACGGGGTGGGAAGAAAGCATAATTACTGGCATAGGAAGAGCCTATGGGATAGAATGCATGGCAGAAAAGAACATCGGAAAATTAACAGGATTTTTATCTTATACCTTATCATGGTCCGAAAGGCGGTTTAATAGCTTGAACTCCGGCAAATGGTTTCCTTTTAAATACGATCGACGGCATGATATTTCGGTTTTATCCCGATATCAATTCAAAAAATCCTATAACGTTATACATTTTTTATCTCTCGGCTTCACGCTTCAGTCAGGAAACAACATCAGTCTTCCAGACATGAAATATAGTGGTTTATTGCTCCCCGGAAGAGAATATAACACATATCACAAACCGTGGGAAATTGTGCGAAAATCCTACGAAAACCCAAATAACTTTAAAATGCCGATTTTTCATCATTTAGATATTGGATACAATATTTTAAAACAAAAAACAGATAAAAAAAGTGTAACATGGTCATTCTCGGTTTATAATGCTTATAACAGAATGAACCCATGGTATTACTATAAAAGTAACGATAAAATTAAACAGGTCTCGCTTTTCCCGATTATTCCCTCTGTGGGTTTTAAATACGTTTTTTAATCTTTCCATTAAATAAAATTGATAATATAAAATGAAAAAAACTTTTTTTGTATGCTTTATTATTGTGGCAGCATCATCCGTATATTCACAACAAAAATTTGAATTGCGTGTAACAGCAAAGGCAGGGTACTACTTCCCTGCAAGTAAAAGCCGAAGTCCCTATGTGCCAGATAACGCTTTATCGCCGGGAATAGGGCTCGATTTGAAATATAAATTACTGGAAAAAACAAGTTTGTTATTAGGTTTTGAAGGTAATTACCTAAATTCTTCAATGAAAACATTCGGCAATAACGAATTAGATGTTAAGTTTCATTCCTTAAACATTCCCTTTAATATAAAGCAGGATTTTGGAAAGCATTTGTTTATCATTGGCGGGGTTACCCTGGTAAAGCAATTAGGTGGATACTGGAATAGCTCTTCAAGCACATCAGGCCCGCAAAAAGTACCTGAATATAACTGGCAAGTAGGAGTAGGCTGGAATTTTGAAAAATTACACTTTTCAGTAAATTATACGCAGGGGTTTGGAGAAGTTGATAAAAAGATAAAAACTGCTTCGAATTCATTTGCGGCTACCTATATTGTACACAAAGAAATTTTTGTGAAATTTGCTTATCCGCTTTACGGGTTTTAGCTACTTATTCAACACAATCCTAAAGGTAGTGCCTTTACCGGGTTCTGATGATTTGACAAATATTTTTCCGCTATGATAGTTTTCAATGATGCGTTTTGCCAGGGAAAGGCCAAGGCCCCAGCCCCGTTTTTTTGTAGAATAGCCCGGCTGGAAAATAGTTTTAAACTGCGATTTGTATAGCCCTTTACCTGTGTCGGAAATATCAATATCCACCACATTGCCCTTTTCTTTCAAAGCAAGGGTTATGGTTCCCTCTGCATCAATGGCATCGATGGCATTTTTACACAGATTTTCTATCACCCACGAAAAAAGTGCGGCGTTTAGTGGTACAGGCAAAATATCGGCTTCTGAAAAACTGGTTTCGAATTTAATTTTTTTGGGCGATCGGGTTTTAAGGTATTCAATGGTACTGTTCAGGGTTTTTACAAGATCGGTTTGCAATAACTCCGGTTGAGCGCCAATCTTTGAGAAGCGTTCTGTAATTTTTTCCAGCCGCCGGGTATCTTTTTCAAACTCTTTTATCAGTGTATCGTCCACATTTTGCAATTTCAACAGTTCTATCCAGGCCATCAGTGACGATATGGGTGTACCCAGTTGATGTGCCGTTTCTTTCGACATTCCAACCCACACCTGGTTTTGCTCGGCGCGTTGCGTCGCCGCAAAAGCAAAGTAAGCTACCAGAATAAAAACAACGATAACAAACAATTGAATAAGGGGATAAATGCGCAGGTTTCGTAAAAGATTAGACTCACGAAAATAAAGCAACTGAATATTATCTTCTAAAAGATTAATAGAAATAGGGTCGGAATATTTTTTCATTCTTTCCAGTTCTTTTTCAAGTACCTGTTTTTCCCGACCGGGCTTGTAATAAATATTAGCATTGAGGTTAAACGACCCGTCCTGATCTACAATTATAATGGGGATGGTCGTGTTTTGCGTGATTACCATGCTCAAAAAATTGAGATAATTTGTATTGAGGGCCTCCATTTGTTTGGAATTGTTAACCAATGGAGCCTCTGAAAGCCTTTTAGTTGCTTCTGCCCATAGTTCTACTTTCTTACGTTCCTCACTGGCCATTTTATCGGTTAGCCAGTTGGTATAAACCAGTGATATTATGCCAATTATTATGGCAATGACAAGAAAGAGCAATTTCCCGCGACGTCGTTTTTGGTAAATATCCAATGTTGAAATGTGTTATTTTTTAAGTTTGAAAACGATGGATTACCTAAAATATTATTCCCCCAGCCATTTGACTACTGTTTTCGTAATGCCATGGGTATCAATACCACACTCACAATAAAGTTCTTCGGGTGTTCCGTGTTCAATAAACCTGTCGGGAATACCCAGCAATTTTATTTTTGCAGTATATCCGTTTTCGACCATAAATTCGAGCACAGCACTTCCAAACCCTCCTTGTATCACACCATCTTCAATGGTTATCACCTTGCTGTGTTTTTCAAAAATTTCTTTCAGCAATTCCGTATCAAGCGGTTTTACAAATCGCATGTCGTAATGGGCAGCAGAAATCTCTTTTTTTTCGAGGCTTTTAACAGCCCTGTTTGCATAAACTCCCGACTTTCCAATAGTTACCAACGCTACATCGCTTCCATCGGCCAGCTTACGCCCTTTTCCGACTTCAATCTTCTTAAAAGGTTTTTTCCAGTTGGGTTTAATCCCGCAACCCCGCGGATAGCGAATGGAAAAAGGCCTGGCATTTTCGGGCAACTGCGCCGTGTACATCAGGTTGCGCAGTTCCGTTTCATCCATTGGTGCCGAAACAACTATGTTGGGGATGGAACGCATGTAGGCAATATCGAAAACGCCGTGGTGCGTGGGGCCGTCTTCCCCAACAAGGCCTCCCCTGTCGAGACAAAATACCACATGCAGGTTTTGCAGTGCCACATCGTGAATAATCTGGTCGTAGGCACGCTGCATAAAGGTGGAATAAATATTACAAAACGGTATTAAATCCTGGGCTGCCAACCCTGCCGAAAAGGTTACGGCATGTTGCTCGGCAATGCCCACATCGAATGCACGGTGCGGCATCTTGTTGAACAAAAGGTTCATTGAACACCCCGTGGGCATGGCAGGGGTAATACCTACTATTTTGTCGTTTTGTTCTGCCAGTTCAACAAGCGTTTCCCCAAAAACGCTCTGGAATTTGGGTGCTTTTTTTACATTACAGTCACAGGAATATATTTCACCGGTTTTCTTATCAAAAACTCCCGGTGAATGAAATGTCGTTTGATTGATTTCGGCCATTTTAAAGCCTTTACCCTTCTTGGTGATAAGGTGCAACAATTTTGGGCCCGGAATATTTTTAAGGTCGTCCAGAACTTTAACAAGGTATTTTACATCGTGTCCGTCAACAGGACCAAAATACCTGAAATCGAAAGCCTCAAAAAGGTTATTTTCTTCCAGTATAAGGTTTTTAATGGCGTGTTGGTTTTTCTGGAGAAAATCCCTTGTTTTTCGTCCAAAACCATCCAGTTTCCCCAACCCTTCCCATACATCTTTTTTGAACCGATTATAAGCATTTGATTTTGAGATATTTAACAAATACTGATGAATGCCTCCCACATTGGGGTCGATAGCCATATTGTTGTCGTTAAGGATAACCAGCAGGTTACTTTTTCCCGCACCGGCATTGTTTAACGCTTCAAATGCCATTCCTCCGGTCATAGCTCCATCACCGATTATGGCTACCACATTCCGGTCTTTTTCGTTTTTTAGCTTAGCAGCAACGGCCATACCCAAGGCAGCAGAAATAGAAGTAGAAGCATGACCTACACCAAAAGCATCATATTCGCTTTCAAGTATCTTTGGAAAACCACTGATACCTTTATATTTACGATTGGTTCTAAATTTTTCGCGGCGACCTGTAATAATTTTGTGGCCATAGGCCTGGTGCCCCACATCCCAGATAAGCTTGTCGTAAGGAGTATTAAAAACATAATGAAGTGCAATGGTAAGTTCCACAACTCCCAGGCTGGCACCAAAATGTCCGGGATTAGCCGAAACTTCATCAATAATAAAATCCCTGAGTTCATTACATACGCCAGGAAGCTCTTCCAGTGTAAGGCGTTTTAAATCTGCCGGACTATCAATTTTTTCAAGTAATCTGCCCATTTTCTCTGTCGTACGCGAAAAATATGCTCAAACATACATAATTTTTGCCCAATTCAATGATACCATAAAAAGAAAGAGAGTACAATGAGTTTTCTTTCTTTATACAAAAGGAATATTTATGTCAGTTCCGGGAACTGAAGTATGATTTCAAAAAGCTCCTGTGTCGATAATTAGCCTGCGCTTTTAATACGACTTTTTGCAGATGATATTCTTTCCCAGAGGTATCGTATCAGGCTCAATAAAACATACCTACCCATAAAAATTTCGAGAAAAAAGAATTCGTCTCTCATCCCCCAAAAACCAATGCTACAGGCGTGGCCAAGTCAGGTGGGAAACAATCGCTAAAAACTTTTTTTATTCGAAATATTTCAGCTACTTTTGCTCCCGCTTCGTGGAAAGATTTGAGATTGATTGCAACCACATGAAAAAATGCTAAAGCAATCGTGCTTTGCTTTTCAGAAATCAATTTCGTATTCCACAGCCAGAATTAATTTGTTAAATTATGCTGAACTATTTTCAGCAAAAAAATGAAAGATATGAGTTATTTATTTACAAGCGAATCGGTGTCGGAAGGCCATCCCGACAAGGTTTCAGATCAGATATCAGATGCATTGCTGGATCAGTTTCTGGCATTTGATGCCAACTCTAAAGTGGCCATAGAAACTATGGTAACCACAGGACAAGTGGTTGTTGCAGGCGAGGTGAAATCGAAGTCTTACGTTGATATACAGGAGGTTGTACGAAATACCATAAACAAAATCGGGTACACTAAAGCCGCCTATCGTTTTGATGGTGATTCGTGTGGTATTCTCACTGCCATTCACGAACAAAGTGCAGATATTAACCGTGGTGTGGATAAAACAGATAAAAATGACCAGGGCGCAGGCGATCAGGGGATGATGTTCGGTTATGCCTGTAAAGACACAGACAACTATATGCCCTTGTCGCTGGAACTATCACACCGCATTTTAATTGAACTTGCTGAAATAAGGCGCGAAGGGAAAGTAATGAAATATCTGCGCCCCGATTCCAAATCGCAGGTTACCATTGAATTTTCAGATGAAAATATTCCTCTTAGGGTAGATACCATCGTGGTTTCTACACAGCATGATGAGTTTGACAACGATGAACCGATGCTGGCAAAGATCAAAGAAGATGTGATTAATATTCTCATTCCGAGAATGATAAAAAAACTACCGGAAAGATTACAACTACTCTTTGATGACAACATTATTTACCATGTAAACCCCACAGGGAAGTTTGTAATTGGGGGGCCACATGGCGACACCGGGCTTACGGGACGCAAAATTATTGTTGACACCTATGGCGGAAGAGGCGCCCATGGTGGCGGTGCTTTTTCAGGCAAAGACCCCTCTAAAGTTGACCGATCGGCTGCTTATGCTGCCCGGCACATTGCAAAAAACCTTGTTGCCGCAGGCGTTGCCGATGAGGTGTTGGTACAACTTGCTTATGCAATTGGCGTAGCCCGTCCGGTTGGTATTTATGTAAACACCTATGGTAGAAAAAACGTAACTTTTTCTGATGGTGAAATAGCCGAAAAAATTGATTCCATTTTTGACCTCCGCCCGGCAGCAATTGAAGAACGCCTAAAACTGCGAAACCCTGTTTACCTTGAAACTGCTGCTTACGGACATATGGGACGCATACCCGTTACCGTAAAAAAATGCTTCGAATCGCCCTACATGGGAAAAATTGAAAAAGAAGTGGAGCTATTTACCTGGGAAAAACTTGATTTTGTAGATAAAATTAAATCAGCTTTTGGCATTTAACACGTCACTGCTGCATAATTTTCTGAAAAGGCGATCAGTCAACCAACTGGTCGCCTTTTTTACTCCGGGTTTCCATAAATTTTACCGTTTCCAGAATAGACGTTGCAACTGCCTGGTATTCAAAATCAATTGCCTGTTTTATTTTACTTCCATCGTAATAGCTTTCTTTATTGGCTGTTGCTGCTATTTCGCGTGTGATATAAGGTGCCTTGCCGCTTATTTTACTGCCCACTGCAGCTATCTTTTGTAAAAAACTGAGTAGTGCATCAGAGACAAATTTGTTCGGACGCGGGTTCCCAAAAGCATCTGCTATTTTGTTAAAAAAATCCTGCAGGCTGATATTTTCTGCATTGAGGAGATAACGTTGATTTTTCACTCTCTCAAAGTTAGCATCATACATAAGCTGTGTCATGGCAAACACAACATCTTTTACACCAACAAAACCTTTTACCCCTTTTGTATAATAACTGAACCCGTTTTTAAGCAGGTTGAAAAACCCGGCACTGCCATTTTTACCTGTGGCTGGCCCGATAATTATGGAGGGGTTGATAATAACAGCATTGAGGCCCTCCTCCACACCCCGCCATACTTCTGCTTCCGAAAAGAATTTGCTTTCGGAATACCCGGTTAAATTTTTTAGTGGATGCCAGTTGGTCTCTTCGTTAACAGGCAAGGTACCTTCGTATGTACCCAGGGCAGCAATGGAACTAACATGGCAAAATTTCACTAACTTGTTCTCTATTGCAGCATTTACAAGATTAGAAGTACCCTCTACATTATTGAAAATCATTTTCTTACGATCCTTGGGATTGAAGGATATGAAAGCCGCACAATGATAAATTTCTGTGACATCTTTTAGTGCATCTTTAAGAAAAAAATAATCCAGCATATCACCTTCAACCCATTCAATGCGGCTAAAAAGTGTTTCTGCCTGGTTAGAATAAAACCTGAACAATTCGAGTACTTCATCAGTTTTTACCATATTTCGGGCCAACGCCTTTACAGTATTCCCTGCCGATGTAAGCTCAAAAAGCAGATGCGAACCAACCAAACCTGTTCCTCCGGTAACAAAAATCATATTGGTTATTTTCTAAAGATTCTTTTTGTCCTATAAAAACTACCTCAAGCTCAACTTCTCCATGGAGTTTCTGCTTTAGCACCAAACTCCTTTGCCGATATTTTTTCGATGGCTACCCTAATGATTCCAACGTTTTCCACTGATGGCCTGTTGAAATTAAAATCCCCATCGCTGTAATGTTTCATAAAAACATGCAAAAGCCTGTATTTTTCATCATAGTTACTAACTATGGTTGCTTCCCCTTCCACAATTACCGATTTGGACTTTATTCTGTAGCTACAACCCACACGTTCATTTTGCCATGCAAGTTCTTCGCCGAGTGTCCAATTGATGCAAACCCGCGGGTTTTTCAAAATGGTATCCCAAAGCCTGCCCGATTGCGCGCTGTGCAAAACAACGTTGTTGCCATCCAATGCAAAATTCATAGGTAATACGTAGGGCATCCCGTTTGCCGACATAGCGAGGTAACAAGTTTTGCATTTGTCAATTATTTTTTCAATATCTGCTCTATTTTCAATATTCAGCGTTCGCATTTTGTTTTGTAAAATTTATAATTTACTATTTTTGAGCACAACAAATATATGGTTAAAAATGTATGATTGGCGTTTCAAATCTATTTATGAATTTGTCTGATACCGAACTTATAAGCCTTATAAAAACCGGGGAAGATACAAAATTAATATTTAACGAGATCTATAACCGCTATTATAATAAGGTGTATTTCAAATCGTTACAGATTTTAAAGTCAGTTGAAGACACAAAAGATGTAGTGCACGATATATTTGTTAAGGTATTTCGAAACCTTGAATCCTTAAAAAATGATGCACACTTTTCATCATGGGTTTATGCCATAACCTACAATACCTGCCTTTCTTTTTTAAAAGAAAATAAACGTTTTTCCGACGATCTTGCCGAAGTTGACATTTTGGAAGACATTAGCGTCAGTACGTTAAATGAAGATTTAACAGCTATTAAAATTGAACAGCTGAATTCGATAATGATGATGATAATGAAGCTAAAAGACGAAGAACGCCTTATTTTATTGATGCACTACTATGATGAATTTTCAATAAAAGAGATTACCACATATACCGGATTGAGCGAGAGTGCAGTAAAAATGAGATTAAAAAGATCACGCGATAAACTAAAACAATTAATTTCCAAAACTTAATACTATATTATAGATGAAAACGTTTAAAGAGATGCTGGAAGTTATTGAAAACCAGGCAGAATTTGATCAGGAAACTAAAGAAGAAATAAAAACCGAAGTTTTTTATACACTCGACAAATTAAAACTATATTCGGATGTATTTGATTTATTTACCGTTAATTTCTTTAAGACAGGGAACGATTTCCTGAAAACGAAAAATTAACCTGTATTTTTTGTGACCGATTTCAACATTGAGAGTCTAAATAATGATAACATTAAATCAAAATTTGTTAAATAAAAACTTGTAATAACTATGAAAAGATTTTTTATAAAAACACTGGCTATTGGGGGATTGCTTTTTTTTATACATTCTGCTTCATATTGTCAGTTAAAAGGCATAAGTTATACTTTTTCTCCCTCAATCGAATATATTTTTCATCACCAAAATTCGGCACTTCGCAATGGGCCCGCTTATGGAGGAAAACTTGGCTTTGGTTTTGGCGAATACATTCAGCTCAATGCCACCTATGTTAAAAGCATAAATGGCAAAACTGATTTTGCCCATTATGCCAGTGCACTTTCGGGCTTGACCAATAAAGAAATTTCATTAACCCGTATCGGGGGTGAATTTAAAGCTAGCCTCAGCAAAAAAGGATTGGCTCCTTTTTTAACTTTGGGTACCGGCGTTCAAACTTTGTCAACCAATACCACCGACAAGAACGACCAGATATACCTTAGTTCCGGACTGGGAATTAATTTCAGGCTCGACTCCCGTATTAACCTGAGTCTCGAAGCGTTAAACACTTCTTATCGATTAAACCCGGTAAATACGTTACTTAACCCAACGGAACGGCAAAATGTTCCTGCAGATTATACACCTAAGTCTAATATTGTATCTGACATCTCGGCCAAAGCACGCCTCTCCTTTTTCCTTGGTGGCAAACGCCCGGGAAAACTCAGCAATTTAGACAAAGCATACCTCGAACAGTTCAGTGGTGGTTTTAAGGGGTTAAGTGTGCCCATAGAGCCAACAGTTATGCGAATTGATTTTAGCGACAAACTACCATTTAACGATGCCTGGTTTGCCGGCGTAAGCGCAGGATTTGATTTTGGCCCGTATATTGGTATAAGAGGGTACTATATGAGAGGTTTGGAGGATGATTCGTTTAAGAAATTCGACAATATTTCGGTATGGGGTGGCGAAACAAAGTTCAAGCTGAACTATTCTGAAGGTATAGTTCCTTACCTTACTTTAGGTGGCGGAAAAATAAACATTCAGGATGGCTATATGGCCAAAAATGGATTAACGCCTGAAAACAAAGTTTTTGCATCGGGCGGATTGGGGCTTGAAATTCCGCTGGCACGTGGCTTAAAGGTAAGTGGTTTCGTAAACGGCCTGCTAACTACTGTGGGCAATGAAAAAGACCTCTCGAAACCTGAGGATCTTGTGACAAGCATATCCTACGGAGCCAAACTGGGTTTTGTGATAGGTAAAAAACCACAATCGGCTCAAACTATTCTCAACTCAAAACTGAGTGATGCTCGCAATAATATTGCCAGCGAAAAAGACCAGGAGATGAATGCCCTGGCCGTAGAATACGAGCAGTTACTTCAGAAGAAAGAAGAAGAGATTGCACAAAAAGAAAAAGAACTGCAACAAAAACAATATTTACTCGACTCGCTGGCTCTGGGAATAAATTATAATGATAGTGTTGTGGTAACCAACGTTGAAAAAAATTCCGTAGCTCCAACAACACTTCCAGTTCTTGAAAGAAAACAAATGCAAAACAGCATTATTATTATTACACCGCAGGAATTGATCGATATTATTCGTGAGATTAAAGCTGCTCCTGGCATTGCTCCACAACACTATAATCCCTCTGGTGTTCCACCTGTTGAATCCATGCAACCTATAGAAACTGATATTGAAAAAGGCACAAATGAAGAATCAGCCTCCGACACCACGAAGGTAAATAGCGAAGAAAACGATACACCAACAGATTCTACCGAAATAACGGACCAAAAAACAAATGAACTAGTCGACTCCCTTACATATAAGGTGAATACTATTTCCATGAATATGGCTGCAATAGAACAGAAAATTGATTCTCTGGCAAAATCTCCTGCGGTTATGGATACTAAATCTTTGGAGGATGCAACTCCTCCGGAAGAAACATACAGCCAGGATGCCAAACAAAACAGAAGGACACAATATGTAGGTTTATCTGTTTTGGGAGGAGTAAATGTTGGAGAAAAAAGTTTTTTTAACCTTGGGTTACGCTGGAAACATCAGCTTTCTGACAGCCGGTTCTACCTGGTTCCCGAAACCTACCTGGGAATAGGATCATCGGCTTATTTTGGGCTTTTCGGAAACATTACTTATGATTTTTTTAAAAGTGACAACCAACGCGGGTTTAGCCCCTATGCCGGAACAGGCCTGGGGGTTCTGAAAACCCAAAACAATAAGGATAAAGGCATCTTTAAAGGCACCTATAATTTTATTTTGGGATCGTATTTGCCAAAATTTTCAAACGGCAGGTTTTATATTGACTTTACAACACGTAACTTACTAAAATACAATCAGTTGACATTGGGCTATTATTTGTCCTCTTAAGCCAGATAGTCCAAATCTTAAACCATAAGGTTATTATTGGCTGGTGCATCTTTTGCCATTATTTCAGCAACCGATGTTTTAGGGTTAGTCTTTTTGCAACGAAATTTCGCGGCTAACAGGCTATACCCTAAAACTGATAATAGTTGTGGTATTTCTTTATGGGAAGATTTCTACATTGCCATTTCGGGATTCAAAGAATAGAAAGCTAAATGAAAGTGCGGTTGCCCAACCTGTCTGAAAGTTTTTTTTCAACCTGCTTTAAACTGATGTATTTCGATTGTTCTTCAATTACTTTTTCAAAATCATTGGCTTTATAAGCAGCATTAATTTGCTCTTCGATTTGTGGTAACAGCAATCTTATTTTCCGGGCTTTGTATTCATACACCACTTTGGGCACCAGTAAATCCAAAATATCATTTTCCGATTCGGTATAACCACCACCACGCTTCCAGATTTTGCTTTCTGTAAATTTTTCTGAAAGAAGATCGGTTGCTAATTTGCTAATATCGGCATCAGTATGGTAAATAAAATGCTTCCAGGGATCGAATCCTGCCTGCCCGGTATTTGCTTTTATGTCATTAAAAATTTTCTGGAATAAAATATTTTCCGACACCAGGTCATCTGTTTCCAGTTCGTAAATCATATACTGAGCAACGCTGAATAAACGGCTTTCGTTGTTTTCTTCTTCCAGTTCAAAAAGATCTTGTTGTCCGTATTTTAGCAAAAAGCGCAGAAAAACCAGTTCTTCCTCCAGCAATTTATCTTTGCTTTGAGGAGTAACAGGTGCTGTTTGTTGAGGTGCCGGCTTCTCTTTGTTCCTCAAATCTGACCGGATTCTGTTGTCGGCCAGTTTTCGCTTTTGCTTCCTCACCTCGGTATATAAAACATCTTCGTTAACACTCAGCAGTTTACTACATTCCTTAATGTAAACCGAACGAGTGATGTTGTCGGGTATAAGTGCTACCGAACGAATAACATCGGTGATGAGGCGTGCCTTAGCTACCGGATCGTTATCTGTATTTTTTAGTAACAAGCTGGTTTTAAACTGAATAAAGTCGGTTTCGTTTTTATCGATATAATTCTGAAAACCGGAAGCGCTACTTTCTTTTGCAAAAGAATCAGGGTCTTTACCATCGGGCAGCAGCAACACTTTTACGTTCATCCCTTCTTCCAGTACCAGGTCGATACTACGCAACGATGCCTTTATTCCGGCTTCGTCGCCATCGTAAATGATGGTAATATTAGGGGTGAAACGTTTCAAAAGCCTTATCTGGTCGGTTGTAAGCGCCGTTCCTGATGAAGCTACCACATTCTCAATGCCCGCCTGATGCATGGAGAGTACATCGGTGTAACCTTCAACTAAATAGCATTTATCTGATCTGGAAATTTCCCGCTTAGCCTGAAAAATACCGTATAGCACTTTACTTTTGTGGTAAATTTCCGATTCGGGGGAGTTAAGGTATTTGGCTGTTTTTTTATCTTCTTTTAAAATGCGTCCGCCAAAGGCGATTACCCTGCCGGCAACATTATGTATCGGAAAAATTACCCTTCCTGCAAATCGATCGCGCAGCCAGTCTTCGCGTTTGATGGTCAGGCCTGTTTTCTCCAAATATTCAATTTTATAGCCCTCTTTTTGTGCGGCATCGGTAAATACAGTTTTGCCATCGGGGGCGTAGCCAACTTCAAACTTTTTTAAAGTGTCGTCACGAAAGCCCCGCTCTCTGAAATAGCTCAATCCAATGGTACGGCCTTCATTTTCTTCCCACAGAAAGCGGGAGAAAAATTTCCGGGCATACGATGAAACAATCATCAGGCTTTCGCGCTCATCTTTCAGCTGTATTTCTTCTTTGGTTTCTTCCTGTTCAATTACATCGATATGGTATTTCTTTGCCAGCCATTTTAACGCTTCAGGATAGGTGAGGTTTTCGTGTTCCATTATAAAATTCACCGAATTACCACCTTTGCCACAACCAAAACACTTAAAAATACCTTTTGTGGGCGATACGGTAAACGAAGGTGTTTTCTCATTATGGAAAGGACACAAACCCAACAGGTTAACGCCGCGCTTTTTCAACGTAACAAAATCGGAAACCACATCGGTAATTTCCGCCGCATCCAAAATACGTTCTATGGTCGCATAATCGATCATAAGTTACAAATGTAGGGATTTCGATTTAATGCCTGTTTATTGACAACAGAGAAATATATAGATTTTAAAGATGGTATGAAGATAGAGCAATTAAAACACAAATAAAGTTTTTGTCTTTCGGGACAAGTGTATAAAAACAATCAATCAAAAAAACAAGATCGATATGAAAAATATTATTGGGCTATTGTTCACCTTAAGAAATTACCCTTAAGCTGGTTTTATAAACCTTATAATAGATTTTAAAAACTTATAAATTCAAGGCAAACTGTAAAATTGAGGGCTAAATAATTTAAATTTGACAATACGATACATAAATATTTGGCGGATAGTACTATTTTCAGGGAAATTAGATTTAATACGCTAACGATTTGATAGGAAATTACTTTGAAATACTGAATGTTACATATACCAATCTGATTTTAAAAACCGTTTTTTCACCAGCGGCAAAGAGTAAAAATTTTAAATATATAGAATGAAAAAACTTGTGGTATTCACCGGGGCAGGCATGAGCCAGGAAAGCGGACTACGCACCTTTCGCGAAATGGGCGGATTATGGGAACAATATGATGTAAATGATGTAGCCAGCATTGACGCCTGGCACCGTAATCCGGAGCTTGTAATGGACTTTTACAACCAGCGAAGGAAACAATTAATGGAGGCCAGCCCCAATAAAGGGCATTATGGCATTGCTGCGCTTGAAAAATGGTTTGATGTGCAAATAATCACTCAAAATGTTGACGACCTGCATGAGCGGGCAGGAAGCACCAATATTTTGCACCTGCACGGTGAATTATTAAAAGCCCGCAGCACCATTGACCCCGACCTGATTTACACGTTGGACCACTGGGAACTGAAATTGGGTGACAAATGTGAAAAAGGCAGCCAACTGCGCCCGCACATTGTGTGGTTCGGCGAACAGGTGCCAGCACTAAATGCTGCTATTCCAATGGTAGAAAATGCCGATATCCTTGTGGTGGCAGGCACATCACTGGCCGTATATCCTGCAGCCGGACTGGTTCACTATGCCAAAAACGGAATACCCATTTTTGTAATCGACCCAAACCGGCCCGGAATAAGCCGCGAAAATGTTACTTTTATCGAAGAAAAAGCTGGCAAAGGAGTTGAAATGTTAATGGAAAAACTTAAAAACCTGATAGAAAATGGATAAAAAGCTTGTACTGTTTTTAATCGTGTTGCCACTATTCTATATAGCTAAAGCCCAGCGATTTGACGGTGGTTTGCTGGCAGGGTTTAACGGTTCTCAGGTTACGGGAGTGCAATACAATGGTATGTTTGTAAAAGGCTATCATAAACCCGGAGTAATTATTGGCGGATATGTAGAAACATATGTTGCAAAGGCTGTTTTCGCAGCAATGGAAATAAAATATTCACAGCGCGGTGCCAGAAACAAGGTCACGGAAAAGAATCCCGAAAAATATGTTATGCGGCTAGGATATATTGACGTTCCTGTTTATCTGGGGTTCCATACGAACCCAAAAGGTGCTGTTGTTGGTGGTGTTTCGTTTGGTTATCTTGTAAGTTCCAACGAATTAGATAATTACGGACAGTTGCCCGAAGGCGATTTACTTCCTTTTAATACTATTGACATTCAACCTTTTGTGGGCTTTCAGTTCGATTTTCTAGACCGCGTAAAAACCGATTTGCGGTTTGCGCTGTCGGTTTTGCCTATCAGAGAGTTGCCCGGCGAGGGGACTAACTATTATATTTACAATAATCAGTTCAGCAAAGTTATTTCGTTAGCTGCCTATTACCAATTAGGCAGGTAATTATTGTGTTGTTATGACAAAAAGAAAAATTATAGCAGCTGTTACAGGTGCAAGTGGCGCTATTTACGCATCCTTACTTTTCAAAAAACTGGAAACATACAAAAGTGAACTGGAGGAAGTGGGTGTTGTTTTCTCAACCAATGCCACCGATATCTGGCAATACGAATTAAATAAAGATTTTAATATTACAGCTCCTTTTAAACAATATGACAAGGACGATTTTTATGCTCCGTTTGCATCTGGTTCTGCAGATTTTGACACCCTCATTATCTGCCCATGTTCCATGGCAACAGTAGGAAGAATTGCCGGAGGTATTTCCGATGATCTTATTACCAGGGCGGCAGATGTAATGCTCAAAGAACGGCGAAAGCTTATACTCGTGCCCCGTGAAACACCGTATAGCTTAATTCATCTCGAAAATATGAGGACCATAACACTGGCAGGCGGTATAATTTGTCCGGCAACGCCTTCTTTTTACAGCCGTCCGGATACCATAGAAAAGCTCGTTGAAACGGTGATTGACCGCGTATTAAACCTGGCAGGATTTAACCCGGATTCCTATAAATGGGGCGAAAATAATACTTAGGAAGAGTGGCTCGACAGGTTAGGTTTTTTTTTAAATTTTGCCCCGTGTTTTTTGGCATTCAGCAATTTAGCACCATGCCGCGATATAGCCCCAATGCACTGTATATCACAGTATTATGATTATTCTTGCTACATATCGGCAAAACCAAGGGTGGCAACACTTACTTTTGCGTTACACCTCTTTTTAAGCGCTATTGTACATGCTTCTATTGTAGAGCCGGTGGTAACCACATCATCTATCAACAACACATGTTTTTCATTAAAAATTTCTGGATTAACAACTTCAAAAATGTTCTCTACGTTTTTCCAGCGTTCGAAGCGTGATTTCCGGGTTTGCGTTGCAGAGTGTTTTACCCTTTTCAGGTTTTTAACAATCAATGGAATATGCAAAACTTCGGAAATACCCCGTGCAATCCATTCGCTTTGATTATAGCCCCTTTTTTTCTCCTTTTTTCGATGAAGAGGAACCGGAACGATGACATCTATTTGATTAATCCATTTGCTCTCTGACAACATAAAACCAAATTTTCTGCCTGCTTCATAACCCAATTCCTTCATACCGCGATATTTAATATCGTGAATTAGCCGCCGGTATTTACTGCCTTTTTTATAAGAAAAATAAGCAGTGGCATTTTCTATTTTAACCCTTCCCCAAAAAAGCTTCTCAACCGGGTTGCCGGGCTGAAGATGAAAGCGCGTAAGGGGCAGGTCGCTCCAACAAGCTATGCAAAGAAATTTCTCCTGGCTTATCAACCGTTTTTGGCAGGTAACACAAAGCGAAGGATAAATAAATTCCGTAATATCTTTCAAATATTCACTTAACTTATTCATAAAAAGAAAGATAAACAATTTTTGATAATACAGGAATACTTTTATTAATGAATTTGTACCCAAATCTTAAAGCAGGTTTAATACGAAAAGCATTTTAAATACGAGGTTTCCGATTTTCTTACCTGAAAAACACTTTGATCTTTTAAAACTGATTTTAATACGGATAAATATTTTTTAACTTTCGGCAGAAAACCGATAAATCGAATAACCATGAAAAAATTAATTGTTACAATAGCAATTTTGCCTTTCTTTTTTTCCCTGGCAGCCAAAGTATATATAGTTACATCACCCAATGGCCGTATTGAAGTAAAAGTAAATGATGGAGAACAACTAACCTATGCTGTTTCGGCTAATGGCGATCAGGTAATAGCACCATCGGCTATCTCACTTCAACTCGACAACGGAATAGCAACGGGAAAATCAGCTAAAGTAAAAAAAGCGAAAACGGTAGCTGTAAACCGTGTAATACACCCTGTCGTAAGCCGAAAATATGCTAAAATTGAGGATAATTACAACCTGATGACACTCAAATTTAAAGATTATAGCTTGGAGGTGAGAGCCTACGACGAAGGTATGGCCTTTCGGTGGCACGTGGAGAGCAAATCTCCTTTTAAGGTTGTAAATGAAGAAGTTACATTTGCTTTTCCCGATGACAGAAAAACCTGGTTCCCTGAAGAAGAGAGCATGTTCAGCCACCAGGAAAGATCTTATGTTAATGCTAAGCTATCGGAGATAACACCCCAGAGATTTTGCTCAACAGGAATGTTGGTTGACGGCGACAAAGGGAGAAAGATATACATCTCAGAGTCGGATCTTATGGACTATCCGGGAATGTTTCTGCAAGGTTCAAAAGAAAACCCCTTTGCTTTAAAGGGCAAATTTGCAGGAGTAGTACTGGAAACAGAACAAACCAAAGACAGGGATGTGAGGCCTGTAAAATATGCAGATTATATTGCCGAATGCCAGGGATCGCGAAATTTTCCGTGGCGGGCATTACTCATCTCAGAAAAAGATGCCGACCTCGTGCAATCGGAATTGATATATAAACTGGCGCCGGAGAATGTGATAAAGGAATATGCCTGGATAAAACCCGGAAAAGTTGCCTGGGACTGGTGGAATGCATGTAACATATATGGTGTTGATTTTCAGTCGGGTGTAAATAACGATACTTATAAATACTACATAGATTTTGCAGCAAAATATGGCTTGGAGTATGTTATCCTTGATGAAGGTTGGTATCACCTGAACGACATAATGGATTTAGTTGACGACATAAATGTTCAGGAACTGGTGAATTACGGAAAGAAAAAAAATGTTGGTATAATTCTTTGGGTTGTATGGAAAACATTGGACGATAAACTTGAAGAAGCGCTGGATCAATTTGAAAAGTGGGGCGTAAAAGGCATAAAAATAGATTTTATGCAACGTGATGACCAGTGGATGGTAAACTTCTATGAAAAAATTGCCCGCGAATGTGCCAAACGTCACCTACTGGTAGATTACCATGGTGCTTATAAGCCTTCGGGATTAAACCGAAAATATCCGAATGTGATTTCCTTTGAGGGCGTTAAAGGAATGGAAAACTGCAAGTGGTCGGATCAACCTGACCCGGAACACAATGTTACATTACCATTTATACGCATGGTAGCCGGTGCAATGGACTACACCCCCGGTGCCATGTTAAATGCCACAAAGAAAAATTTCAACCATGTGTTTACAGAACCAATGAGCCCCGGCACAAGGTGCCACCAGCTGGGCATGTATGTGGTATTCGAAAGCCCGCTTCAAATGTTATCCGACAATCCATCGAACTACTACCGCGAACCGGAATGTATGGAATTTCTTAAAGCTGTACCTACTGTTTGGGACGATACGCACGTACTGAAAGGTAAAGTTGGCGACTATATCGCAATGGCCCGTAAGTCAGGCGAGAGATGGTTTGTCGGGGCAATGACCGATTGGTCAGACCGTGAACTAAACCTTAAGCTGGACTTCCTGCCTAAGGGCTCTTACGCAATGGAAATCTGGAAGGATGGCATCAATGCCACCAAACATGCGGCAGATTTTGCACGTGAATCGATGGAGGTGAATAACGAATCAGAAGTGAAAATAAAAATGGCCCCGGGTGGTGGATGGGTAGCCATAATAACAAAAAAATAAGTACAACTCCAATTGAAGTAGAAAGTCAATCATAGTTACAGAACTGACAAATTACGCTCTTTATGAAATAGTATTTTGTTATTTCTTCTGATAAGAATGATGGTGATCGTGGTTATGATTATGATCGTCATCGCACAGGGTCATATTCGGGTCTATATCAACGAGTTGTTTGCTGTTGAGGCTTATTTTTCCTTTGCGGATTAAAAACTCAAATGCTTCATCGGCATTCATTCCGCCTGCGGAACAAGCAAAGAAATGTGCATCTGAACCAAATTTTTCGCTTATGTCTTTTACAAAATCGGCTTTACCAGAATAAGTTTTTTGTGTTTGTTGCATCATGTGCAACACTTCATGGATATGTAATTCGTTCATTTTGTTTCTTTACCTTGTTTTTCTATTTCGGTATTTATGTATAAAAGCAACTCGTTTAAATCTTCACCGGACATGGCAGCAATATCTTTTATTCGAGCAACCTTGCCTACAGTTTTAAAAATAAGCGGGTTATTCAAATTTGAAAACATTTTATTTCGAGCAATCATTCGTTCTTTCATAAACGGGTACTGCTCAATAATATCTGCTATTTTAGAATTTTCTGTTATCATTTTGTTTTTATGTCTGTTCAATTATTTAACCTGTATTAGCAAATAAATGAAAACTTTACTCCCAATCTAATAAGCGTTGTTCGCCTTTTAAATTTCGAATGGTTGTGCCGTCGTATGTTATTTCTATCACGCCTTTGTAATGACCAGCATCGTCTCTCACGGCAAAATATTGGATATACACAAATTTACCTCTGAAATTTATCCAGAAATTAGCTTCGCTGCGCTCACCTTTTTTAAAGGCGTCTACAATTTGCTCTACAATATGCACACTCTTAGGGGGGTGGCAATATTTTACCTGTCGTCCAATAATACCGGGACTACGTGGAAAAACTCTATCGTCGCCTTTGTTGTAATAACGCACCTCATCAAATTCATCAACATAAGTAACATCGAAGGGCAAATGCTTGAATATAAGATTTACCTGCTCCGGAGTTATGTTTCCAACTTCCAGGTTAATCCCTCCAACTTTACTTTGCGAGGCTTCTTCCGGATTAAAGGCCTGGGGTGTAGCTTGGATGTGGGCAGCTTGTGGCACATCATTTCCAGCTTGACTAGGGTGTGTCCATGAGGGGTTCCACATCACAGGTTTGTCAATATAACACCAGCCTATTTCTTCCTCGCCGCCGCGAATGGCTACCCAGTCGTCTTGGGTCAAGAGTTTAGAGGCTTTTGGCAACAACACTTTTTCCTCTTTTATGGTCATTTCAAAAGCATTTTGTTGCAACTCGTCCAAAGCTTTGTAGGCTTCTTCTTTATTTTTGTCTTCTACCACCTGGGCAAAGTTTTTGGCTACCCCTCTAATGGCATCGTGTATGCTCCACATAATGGTGCTGGGATGGCTAAAGCCTCTCTTTTCCAAGAAGGGAAACAGCTGATTTTCTTTTCTAAGATAGTGAATATCTAACTGCAAAAACTGCTTAGCCAACAATACCCAATCGGTATACAAACTATCAAAGCTTTGCTTATCTGCTACCAAACCTTTGGCTCTTTCGCACAAAGTTTTAATGGCTGTGTTTTCTGCCAAAAAGGTGTGCACAGGATGCCCTTCGGGGAAACTGGCCAAATCTAAAACAGGCATCTTAGCGTCTATGATACCAAATACATTTTGTTCTATACTCATGTGCTGAGAGGTATCGGCAAGCACGCCCGCATCGTCCAGCTCCTGGGCTACTTGTGTTACTTCTTCGGCCGTAATCTCAGGCACATAGTCCATAAAGATTTGGGTAAATTTATCTGCTGTTGCCTTG
>PDWI01000584.1_pt1 | contig 59383 bp, 60 predicted proteins | sample 1430891 | NCBI WGS metagenome assembly PDWI01 (sample SAMN01162508, study PRJNA174530) | Oral metagenome, whole genome shotgun sequencing project. | biome: Marine environment; feature: Marine mammal; material: Swab sample of the gingival sulcus; isolation source: swab sample of gingival sulcus... | reverse complement strand
CTTCTTAAAAAGTTTAAAAGCTGGGCGCGCCAAAAGATAGCCAATCTTGGCAAAGGTCGATTTCATGATTTCATCCCGCAACATTTTCATCGCGGCATCAGCAAGGCCTTCACTGATTTTAAGACAAACATTACCAACAAAGCCATCACAAACAACCACATCCACATCCCCATGGTACACATCCCGCCCTTCGACATTACCAATAAAATCAAGGGAACTATCCTCCATCAGACGATAGGTTTCCTTCACAAGGCTATTACCTTTTCCAGTTTCTTCTCCGTTCGAAAGGATGCCAACCCGCGGTTCGGGGGTATTGTGAATTCTGGCATAAGCTGACGCCATAAGACCAAACTGGAAGAGATGAATTGGTTTACAATCAACATTTGCACCAATATCCATCAGCACAACAGGATTTTTCAGGGTTGGAAAACAAGACGCAAGTCCCGGTCTGGAGATACCTTGCAACCGACCAAGTTTTCGGATACCTGCCGCCAGAGTCGCACCTGAGTTACCAGCACTAACAGCGCCGGCAGCCTGTGCGTCCTTCACCAAATCGAAGGCAACCATGACAGAGGAGTCCTTTTTTCTACGGATTGCATCAACTGGATTTTCATGCATCTCAACCACCTGAGATGCATGAACAACATCTATACGAGAAAGTAAACTTCGGGAAGGGGCAAGATCATCCAGGTCAGATTGAATTATTGTCTCATCTCCAACAAGAATGACATTGAGGTCTGTCTGCTCTACAGCAAGCAAAGCCCCGGCAATCAATTCCTGTGATCCACGGTCACCCCCCATGGCGTCCAGGGCTATCTGCACGTCAGACTCCTACTCTATATCAGTGTCAAGACTATACACGTCACGCCCTTTATACTGACCGCAACTGCCACAAAGACGATGCGGTTCCTTGGGTTCGCCACAGTTGGAACAGAGAGAAAGATTCGGTGCACTGAGTGCATCATGTGAACGTCTTTTACGGGTACGTGAACGGGAATGTCTTCTTTTTGGTAAAGCCATTTTTTTCTCCAATAATCAACAACTTCTACTAAAAAATTCAGCTTAACGCTGTGATAACTCTTTTAATACAGCAAAAGGAGACTCTGTCTTATCCGGGTCACACCGACAACTTTCGTTATTTAATGCGGCACCACAACCAGCACAAAGCCCCTTACAATCTTCACAACACAATATTTGCACAGGAATAGCGAGTTCAGCCTGCTCACTCAGAAGAATCTCACTATCGATTACAGGTTCTTCGACATAAACAGTCATCAAATCCTCAAAATCACACTCGACTTCAAGTAATTCCGATTTTTTTTCAGATCTGGTGGTTACCAGATAAGAAAACTCCGAGGCAAGGCTAACTTCAACATCATCCCCGCACCGGTCACAAGCTGTTATATAAACACCGGCAATATGACCCTCAAATCGTACGGTCTCATCATCCTCCCTGACAATCGAGAACCTGGCCAAAACCGGAACTTTTTCAATTGCACAACTCCAACTGAACCAGCCGTCGTTCGTTAAAGAATAACTCTTTGGAGCAATTGTTATCTCACTAAACTGAAACTTCATTCTTATAAGCCCTGGATACATTGCTCAACTTACAGCCGACGAAGTGAGACAAAGTAATCAATTTATGCAGCAAAAACCAGAAAAAAAAGATAGTCAGACAAAATAATTTACTTCAAACCTCTCACAAGCCCACCCAACAGCATCAATAGTCTACAGGACATGAACCAGACGGGCAGAAACATATCCCAATCTTTTGTGGACAATAGATAAAATATTCTTCAAAAGTAAAATGCCGTTTGCATTATCAACCTGCAAATACTGCTCAAAGGCATCCCTTGTCATTGTTACAACCGAACCTTCCCGGACTCCAACAACCTCAAAAAAAGAACTATTGTCTCCAAGCAAAATACCTTCTCCAACAAAGGAACCAGCAGCAATCCTGGCAAGCAGATGAGACCGGTAAATCTTGCTGCCTGTATCCTTACACCTGACATCCAGCTCGCCAGCCACAACAAAACAAAAAACCGAAGAAAGATCATCTCCTACCTCAAATTCCTGCAAAACAAGATGAGTAAACAATTGTTTTGCGGCGAAATCAGATAAAAAAGAAAAACAGCTGTTATGAATTTCCTTATTATAGTCCATTCCTACCTTGTCGCAAATGAGGTATTTTTTTCTTCCAGTAGTTTCAGTAAACTTGCGAATTTATCTTTTCTCAGGATAGAGCGGAACTGTTCCCGATAATTACGAACCAACGACACACCTTCAGTGGTCATGTCGTAAACCATCCACTGAGAATCTCCATTGAGAATCATTTTGTAATTTACCGGAATGCGAATTCTCCCTGTATTAATAATTGTATCAACCTGAGCTTTGTTGCCATCAACACGCTCAGCTACATACTCAACAGTCTCACCAGAATACTCTTCAAATTTACCTATGTAGGTATTCTCAAGAAGTATTGTCATCTGCTCTGTAAAACAGGCTCTATCTTCTTCATTGATCTTGCGCCAGGTCCGTCCCAGAATACGCTTCGACATCTCCCGGAAGTCAAAGCCATTCCTTACCCGGCACATAAGAGCCGCACGACGAGCCTCCCTTTTATCATCACCGGCAAGATTTTCATCCCTGAGGACAGCAATTATCGCCTCAATCACCGGCTCCAGGTGCCTGGTTGGCCCTTCAACCGCAAACATGTCTGTCGGCTTGCAAATCAACAGACAAACAAGCAAAACCCAAACAGCTCTCAGCTTTCTAAAAGAAATCATATTACTCACTTGCTTACACACTGCCACCAAGCCTCTATTTTTCTATCAAATGACGACGGTAATCAACATAAGCACTTTTTACCGCAATATAAGGATCAAGTGCAGACTCAGTTAAAGACGTGTAGGTGTCAGGCTCGACAGAAGTATTATTTATGAAGAAACCAGGGTAAACAACAAGCCTAGTCTCCCAGTTCCAATCAGCCCAGGTCAGCGGCTGTAAAAAATAGTCGCCTCCCAATCCGACAGTATCACGCAAACTGGATGGGCCAAACAAAGGCCAATAAAGATAAAATCCATCACCCAGTCCCCAAACCCCCAGAGTTTGCCCCAGATCAGCCTTTTGGGGCACCATATCAAATTCAGTTGCCGCTGGATCACCAAGCCCCCCTGCTCCAACTGTGGTATTCAGCAGGAAACGTCCAAGCACGGTCATAGAATCTTCAAAACGCCCTTGCAAAAGGGCGTTAACAAACCTGACAGGAAAAGCAAGATTTCTCCAGAAATTGCTAAGACACACCCTGAGATCCTCCGCCACAAACGCAGCATAACCATCCGCCACAGGACGAACGACATTGATATACAACACATCATTTATCTCAAAAAAAACACGGTTCACAGGCTCAAGAGGATCAGCAATATAATACTCTTCCATATCCTCTTCGAACCCCACTTCACCGTTTTCTGCCGGATAATCTGCAAACACATTCATTGGCAGTATAAAGAATAAAAACATCAGCCAGCTCAAACCACTACGCATAATATTTCTTTTTTTCATTATTTCTCCCTGTCTTTACTCAGCACTACCAAAGGCAAATTTACTAATCAACGATTCTATGTCCACAGAGGACTCAGTATCCGTTAACACTCCACCGGGCTTCAGAAACTCGTCATCCCCGCCAAGGCTTATCTGTATATATTTATCACCAATAATACCTTGGGTGCGAACCGATGCGATAGAATCCACAGGAACATCAATTCCCTGCTGCAATCTCATTTCAACCACAGCATAATCATCCTGGAGATAAATATCGGCAACATCCCCTACCGAGACTCCTGCAATCTGAACTCTTGCACCACTCTGCAAACCAGAAACATTGTCAAACTCGGCTTTAATTATATAGGTAGAACCAGATCGTAATAAAGGAATATCTCCTAATTGAAGCGCAAGAAGTACAAAAGACAACAATCCAATCACCAGAAACAGGCCGACACTGGTCTCAAACTTATTCTCCATTATTCTCCACCATATTACTCTGATATATTTCCCCCATAGTCATCTCCACAAGTTCCCTTACATGCGGCTGCTCCGCCCACTGTAAATCATCTGGACTCTCAAAAGAGTCCATGAGACCATTTTTTAAAATCACAACCTGATCCGCCAAGTGAAAAACCTTAGGAATATCGTGACTCACAATAATGGATGTAAAGCCATACTTTTTCTGTGTTTCACTAAACAACTGGTAGATTTCCCGGGTCATTTCGGGATCAAGACCAGTGGTTGGTTCATCAAAAAGCATGATGGAAGGATTGAGCTGCATCGCCCGCGCAAGTCCCACCCTCTTTTGCATACCGCCACTTAATTGAGCGGGGTACTTCTGCTCGTGCCCCAACAGTTCAAATTGTTCAAGGCTTCTTCTCACCCTTTGATCTATTTCCTGCTGTCGCAGCGCAGTCCGCTCTCTCAACGGCAAGGCTATATTTTCATAGACATTTAATGAGTCAAAAAGGGCTGCCCCCTGAAACAATACTCCAAATTGGGTACGATAATCTTTCAACTTGCGACGCCCAATACACCCCAGCTCAGTTCCGTTGACTACAATTTTACCAGAGTCAACAGCAAGCAGTTTCAGGATGAGTTTGATAAAAACACTTTTCCCCTGACCGCTTCCGCCTGTAATAACAGTGGTTTTACCAGCTGGAACCTGTATGTTAACATGATCAAGGACAAGCTGACGAGCACCATCCTGCCTTGGAAATGTCTTAACAACATCTATAAACTCAACAGCAATTTCACTCCTGGCTATCATAATAAAATTGCAGTAATCAAATAGTCAAAAATTAATATGAAAATAGATGACAAAACGACAGCCTGAGTGGTTACCTTACTAACACTCTCGGCACCAAAACCCATGCCACGAATCTCCCTTACCAGATAACCACGACCGGCACAAATCCAGATAATTAACACTGCGAAAGCAACCGACTTAACAAAACCAAGCCAGATGTCGTGATTAGTCACGCTGGAACGCATCCCCTCAACATAACTGCCAACACTCACACCCATCAAACTGACACCGACAAGATAACCGCCAATAATACCAATTACATCAAAGATAAAGGTGAGAAGAGGCACAGAAATAATAATTGCCAGAAATTTTGGGCTGATAAAGTATCTAAAGGGATCAACAGCAAGACAATCAAGAGCATCAATCTGCTCAGTAATACGCATGATACCAAGTTCCGCACACATCGCTGAGCCAGCACGCCCTGCAACCATCAAGGCGGTGAGTACTGGTCCGAGTTCCATGATGATAGTAAGAGCCACAGCAGAACCAAGCATTGATTCTGCACCGAATTTATTGAGAGAATAATAACCTTGCAGGCCAAGTACCATACCAGTTGTAATTGCAGTAGAAACCACCACCACCAGTGAACCGACTCCAATAAAATGAAGTTGACGGACAAATTCCCTGAAGCGAAAAGGCCTGCCAAACACCCCCAGTATGACTCTGAGAAAAAACAACCCCATCCGACCGATGTCCACAAGAACCCAAAGACTATTTTGACCTATTTTTGCAAAAATATTCATTTAAAACACTAACGCCACAGTCCGCAAACAAAAGATTGTTCAGCAATCTCAAAAGAAAACAGTAGAATATTACAGAGACCAGACCAAAACAAGCAAAAACTCAGCTTCCACCTTGAAAAAGGTGATAATTATCTTGGAATCAACAAACTGCTCACCAAAATCTTCCAATGGATAATATTGTCCACGAGCAGCAAAACACTAAAAAGTACCTCTCACAGATAAAACACTTCGTAACAATTAAACAACTTCTTATTACACAAAACAATGGCAACTGTACAAAAAAGAAAAAATCATGTAAAAATCCAACCAACAGTCATCAACCAGCTTTCTAAAACTATTTGACCATACTATAAATAAAGATGAACCCTGCCTTAATAATTGACAACGAACAGAACCTCAAGTTACTTGTGGAAGAAGCACTCAGTTCTGATGCTGTGGCACTTGACACCGAATTTGTCTGGGAACGGACCTATTACCCGCAACTAGGACTCATACAACTTGGTCTCTCGGACGAAAAATGTTTTGCTATTGACCCTATTGCCATAAAGGATCTATCTCCACTCAGCACCCTTTTGAACAACAGAAAGATTGTCAAGATATTTCACGACGCTCCCCAGGATCTGGCAATTCTCAGTAATGCAACAAATTCGGTTCCACAAAACATTTTCGACACAAGACTGGCAGCCGGTTTTGCTGGCTTTCAATCTACCATTTCGCTGGCACAATTAATAAGAAATCTCCTGGGAACAGGACTTGATAAAAGTGCAACCAGAACAAACTGGCTGAAACGTCCACTCACCGAAAAGCAGCTCAGTTATGCACTTGATGATGTGCGTTATCTGCGAGCTACCCGAATATTATTATCAGGACAAATCATAGGACCAAGAATCAAAACCTGGCTACAGGAAGAACTCAACCAGTTCAACAACCGCTCATCCTACAGCCCTGTCCCAGATTACGAACGCTATAAAAAAATACGAGGTGTTAATAAACTAACCGCCAAACAGCTCAACATCGCGAAGAATCTGACCATCTGGCGAGAACAAAAGGCAAGAGAGCTGAACCGCCCACGGGGACACATAATAAAAGACAAGATAATTCTTGAAGTTGCGAAAGGAACAGTAAACATCCAGACAGATCTCCAAGACACCTCGCTGGACGAAAAGAGCTACGAAAGGTACGGAGAAGATATTTACAAAATAGTAACTGACACCTTGCTGGCACCCATGGACAAGGTTCCCAAACCCGCGAGAAATCAACTCACCAATAAAGAGAAAAAAAACCTGCAACATTTAAAAGAGCTGATAGCTCTAAAATGCGACATACTCAATATTGATCCTCTCCTCATCGGCAGCAACAATGAATTAAAAAAACTTGTTACAAGCCTGTCTTCAGGACAACACCACAGCCTGAGACAGACCACAGGCTGGAGAAAAGAATTTCTGAAAGATTTTTTCACTTTCCATAACTCTCAAAATAACAAATGACGAAACCTTTAACTCTTTCAAACCTGGCATAATGACAACTTTCGAAAAATTTTATTCCGTCTTCTCTATTATTTTCGCATTCTTCCTGCTTACAGTCCTTATTGTGCTCCCTGAATCAAGACAACTCAAGCCCCTGTTGCTGCTCAGCAGCCTTGGACTGCTGATAAACATTGGTTTTATCTTCATCATCCTGAAACATATTATGCTAACAGCCGCTTTCCCCCAAAAAGACAAGATTCTCTGGGTTATTCTCATACTGCTGTTCTGGCCAGCAGCGATTGTTTATCTGGTAAAACACGGTTTTCGCAAAAGCTCGTCACATACCAGCGAATAGTTTATCAAATTACAGTTCCTGTAAGAAACATGAAGAAAAATAGAGCAAACCAATCAAAAATAAAAAATTGCCGAACAACACCAGAAAACCTGGTCCACCCCCTCCTGAAAAACTTCAGAAGCTTTCATTTTACTGTTAATTCAAACTACGACAGCATAACTGATACGTTTCCATTTCAAGAAATACCTCGTTCCCAGAAGAAAAATTGCAACCTTCTTGACTTATCTATTAACACAAAGTATTATGGCTCGTTTTTGTATCAACCCATATAAAACTGGCTTATTTGGTACGGAAGACCATACTCTTTTTATACAAATTCCAACTAAAATGAGCTGTTAACGACTTTAAAGACTGCATGCACTATGTTTGAAAATTTAACGGACAAACTGGAAGGAGTTTTCAAAAAACTCCGCGGGCACGGTAAACTTACTGAAGAAAATATCCAGGAAGCAATGCGTGAAGTGCGAATTGCCCTGCTGGATGCCGATGTAAGTTTTAAGGTTGCCAAGCAGTTTGTTGCATCAGTCACAGAAAAGGCTGTTGGTCGTGAGGTTTCAAAAAGCCTCTCTCCAGGGCAACAGGTCATCAAGGTAGTTCACGAAGAGCTTGTTGCTCTCCTGGGTGGCGACACTGCCCAGATCGACCTTGATGGACGTCAACCTGTAGTCATCATGATGGCTGGTCTGCAAGGGTCTGGTAAAACAACAACATCCGGCAAACTTGCCAAAATGTTCAAGGATAAGGGTCGTAAGCCCTACCTTGTCCCCGCTGACGTTTATCGCCCTGCCGCAATTGAACAGTTACAGGTACTTGGTCAGCGGTTAGAAGTTCCTGTCCATCCTTCAACCACGGCGATAAAACCAGTCGACATTGCAACCCAGGCTATTGCTGAAGCAAAGACTCAAGGCTACGATACAGTAATTATTGATACAGCAGGTCGTTTGCACGTTGACGAGACCCTGATGAATGAGCTCAAGGAGATTCAAGCAGCCGTACAACTGTCTGAGATTCTTTTTGTCGCAGATGCCATGACAGGTCAGGACGCGGTAAATGTTGCTGACAAATTTAATCAGGCTCTTGAGATCTCCGGTGTTGTTCTCAGTAAAATGGAAGGTGATGCCCGTGGCGGTGCGGCGCTTTCCATCAAGACAGTCACAGGAAAACCAATCAAGTTTGTCGGTGTAGGCGAAGCCCTGGACGCTCTTGAGATTTTTCACCCGGAAAGGATCGCTTCGCGTATTCTCGGTATGGGTGATGTCTTGACTCTCATTGAGAAAGCAGAAGCCGTAGTCGACAAGAAAAAAGCGGACAAACTGGCTCAAAAGCTGCAAAAAAGCCAGTTCACTCTCGAGGACTTCCTTGATCAGATTCAACAGATCAAAAAAATGGGTTCTCTTGAGCAAATTCTCAGCATGGTTCCGGGCATCAATAAGCTTAAGCAACTTCAAAATGCTCCACAACCTGACGAAAAGGAATTAAGGAAAACAGAAGCTATCATTCGCTCCATGACGTTAAAAGAGCGAAGAAATCATAAGATTATCAGTACCAGCAGGCGACAACGTATTGCAGCCGGATCAGGTACCAGCATTGCAGATGTTAACCGGGTTCTGAAAAGTTACACGGCGATGTTGAAAATGATGAAAAAAATGCGTGGCAAACCTGGCATGATAACAGGACAAAAACGCAGAAAGTTGCCTAAGGGCATGAAAAAAAGAAGATAATTAAAGACGGATCCAGTACCTTATTATTTTTTGCGCGATTTTTTCTTGCATTTAAACTGACAAATGCGTTATTTTCGTACTTTCCGTCTAAATCAGATTAGAAATCAATCAGTGCAAAAGCACATTAAACTATGACCGGAGGAGTTACCGGAATGGCAGTTCGTATCAGACTTACAAGAATGGGAAGAAAAAAGAAGCCTTTTTATCGTGTTGTTGTTGCTGACGCTGAGACAAAACGTGATGGAAAATTTCTTGATATCGTTGGAACCTACGACCCAATGCAGGAACCTGCTGAAATCAAGATTAATAATGACAAACTTCAGGAATGGATGGGACGCGGTGCATTGCCGACCACCACGGTTAAAAGCCTGATAAGGAAAGCGGCAGCAAAATAGGACATGCAGGAACTCATTGAACATATCGCCAAAAAACTGGTAGATAAACCAGAGCAGGTAAAGGTCAGTAAAAGTGTTGATGGTGAAACTGTCACACTCGAACTTTCTGTTGCTCAGGAAGATCTTGGCAAAGTTATTGGTAAACAGGGCAGAACCGCACGTGCCATGCGTTCGATTCTTTCTGTTTCAGCAGCCAGGGAAAATATGCGTTCCAGACTCGATATTGTTGAATAACCAGGGTTCCGGGTATCAATTCCCTGTTATTTGATCGATAAACGTATTGTTTTAACATGAGTTCTAATTTTGCCTATTCCCGAGAAAAATTTATTTTACTTGGTGTAATCGGCAAAGCCCACGGCATGAAAGGGGAGGTGAAGATTTATTGTTATTCAGAGCAACCTGATAATATTAAAAACTATCAAGAAGTTGTTCTGGTAGACAATAAGGGGAAATTATCACCTCATCTGAAGATAAAGAAGAGTCGTAGTCGGGGAAAAATAGCAATTACTCTTCTTGAAACAATTACAGATCGAACTCGGGCAGAATACATTGAAGGCATGGGAGTCTTACTTCCCAAGGCAGCTCTTCCCGAGATTGATCAAAATGAATATTATTGGCACCAACTCATTGGTAAAACTGTTGTTGATACAGGCTATAATGATCTTGGTATCATCAAAAACATTTTTTCCAATGGAGCACAGGACATATTGGTATTAAAAAATAGCCAGAGAGAACATCTTATACCCATTGTGGAGGGGATAGTTCTTTCAACTCATCTGGAAAAGGTAGTTATTGATCCTCCAGAGGGCTTACTTAATATAAATAAACAGGATTATTCATCCTAGAATGTATGTTATTTAACATACTGACAATATTTCCTAACCTCCTGTCTTCGCCTCTTGAAGAGGGCATACTCAGCAAGGCTCGAGAGGAAGGAAAAATTGCTGTCAATCTGATTGACATAAGAAAATTTGCCTTTGACAGGCATGCCACCACCGATGATCGGCCTTTTGGCGGTGGAGAAGGCATGGTTATGAAGGCAGAGCCTCTAGCACTTGCTGTTCAAGAAGCGAGGAGGCTCAATGACACAGGAAAGATTATTCTACTCAGTCCACAAGGCAGAAGATTTACCCAGCAAGTTGCACAAGAACTTGCCACGGAATCATCCCTGACTCTTGTGTGCGGACGTTATGAAGGGATAGATTATCGTTTCTGTAAAAAATACATTGACGATGAAATTTCTCTTGGAGATTTCATCTTGACCGGCGGAGAACTTGCGGCTCTTGCCATTGTAGACTCTGTCAGTCGTATTATACCGGGTGTATTGGGATGCAATGATAGTGTGACGAATGACACCTTTAGTCGCAATCTCCTTAAACACCCGCAATATACCAGACCGAGGGTATTTGAAGGGCTTGAGGTGCCAAAGGTACTTCTCTCTGGAGACCACAAGGCAATTAAAGAGTATCGGTTTATAGCCTCTGTACAGACTACTCTTACAAAGAGGGCTGACCTTCTTGTTGAAGAAAGCTTTAGTAAAGAAGAAAAAGAGTGGCTGAAAAAACATGGTCTATACGACAAGGTAGCAAGTTTAACGGCATAGAGGCTTATGGCAGTAAACACTGTGGCGATAGCACTGGTTCATCATCCGGTTGTGAATAAAATTGGTGAGATCATCGGTTCTGCCGTGACAAACCTTGATCTTCATGATATAGCCAGGGTATCGAGAACTTACGGACTGAGTAAATACTATATTACCACGCCGTATGAAGATCAGAAGAAACTGGTACAGGAGATTCTTGACCACTGGCAAACAGGACATGGATCGACTCATAATCCTGCTCGGAAAGAGGCTCTGTCTATTGTTGCTGTTCGTCATTCAATAGATGAGGTTATTGCAGAACTTGAAAAACAGCATGGCAGCAAACCCTTACTGATTGCTACCACAGCAAAAACGACTTCGAAAACCCTTGGTTACGAAGCTGTGCAGGAAAAAATTAGGGAAAAGACGCCTATACTTATGCTTTTTGGTACAGCCCACGGTTTGTCCCAGGAGGTAATAGATAGGGTCGATCATGTTCTCCCGCCAATTACGGGCGGAACAGATTATAATCATCTTCCTGTTCGGGCAGCTGCGGCTATTATAATAGACAGGCTCCTGGGCAGGGAATACGGGCATTGTTAACAACAAACCATGAGAATTCAGATCTCTGATCGTTACAGTAATTCTCATAGAAAAATAAAGAGAAAAATATTATGAGCGCAATTATAGAGAGAATCAACGAAGAACAAATGCGTCAGGACATTCCTGATTTTCGTCCAGGTGATACTGTAAAAGTTCACATCCGTATTATTGAGGGCAGCAAAGAAAGGGTTCAGATTTTCCAGGGTGTTGTAATTAAAAGGAAAAAAGGCGCTATGGATGCATCCTACACTGTCCGCAAGATTTCTCATGGTGTTGGCGTTGAAAAGACTTTTTGCCTTCACAACCCAAGGATTGAGAAGATTGAGGTCGTAACCCGTGGTCGCGTGCGTCGATCACGTCTTTACTACCTCCGTCAACGTCGCGGCAAGGCTGCTCGTATTCGAGAGCGCGGACTCAATCGCTAGACCAGCAACAAAGTTTACCAAATATGTCTCATATCTTGTTAATCTGAGACATATTTGATTTCATAAAGCTTTCTGGATTGCTTTATGAAAAAACCGTCTCTCCCCTTTACCTCCGAAAAGGAAGGTAATTTCTCTTTTGAACACAGTCTCTACCAAACCGGTTATAATGCTGTAGCCGGAACAGATGAGGTTGGGCGTGGTCCTCTTGCCGGACCGGTAGTTGCCGCCTGTGTGATTCTCCCTGAAAAATGTAATTACTCAATCTTTCAGGACTCCAAGCAGCTTTCCGCCAAAAAAAGGACAGAACTTTTTAAGATCCTAAAAGACATTAATGCATTTATCGGTGTTGGTTTTGTTTTTGAACGGCAGATAGAGGAAATCAACATTTTACAGGCCTCGCTGCTTGCCATGAAACTTGCTGTGCAAGAAGTTGAGAAAAACTTTATCAAACCTGATTTTCTCTTAGTTGACGGCAAGTTTAAAGTTCCATATGATGTCGCCCAGCTGACTCTGATAAAAGGTGAAAGCAAATCAGCCTCTATTGCAGCAGCTTCCATTGTGGCAAAAATCACAAGAGACCAGCACATGCAGAAAATGCATGAAAAATATCCACAGTATGGTTTCAGTAGCAACAGTGGTTACCCAACCCAAAAACACAGGCAGGCACTCAAAACATTTGGACCTTGCCCCCATCATCGTAAAACATTCAAAGGTGTGAAAGAATATGTCCCTGTTTAGAAAAAAACTGGGTGATAGCGGTGAAAACACAGCCTGCAATTTTCTCAGAAATAAAGGCTATAAAATACTACAAAGAAATTACAGGAAAAAATGTGGAGAAATTGATATCATAGCCGAAGAAAACGATGAACTGGTATTCATTGAAGTGAAAACAAGGTCATCCAGCGACTACGGTTCTCCACTTGCAGCCGTTACACCTCGTAAACAGCAGCAGATTATCAAAACGGCCCAAACCTATCTGACGGAAACAGATAATTTTGACAGAGCCGCAAGATTTGATGTAATCGCCATACTGCAAAATGATAAAACGTCCCCGCAAATCGAACAGATAATTGGGGCCTTTGAGCTCTAGCCAGAATACTCCCGAAAATACAATAATATGAACAAACCAACAGGAATTACAATGGGCTGCCCGGCCGGGATCGGGGCTGAAATAATTTTAAAATACTACCAGGAGGATCCATCCCTGTTAGGTCAGAGCATTGTTCTTGGTGATCTCTCTGTTCTGGCAAAGGCAAGGGAGTTCCTCCAACTTGATATCGAACTAAGTCCTTGGCAGGTCGGTACACCGCTGACAAAAGACAAACTCCATGTACTACCCGTCTCCAGACTCAACCTCAAGACTCATAAGTGGGGCAAACCTGACGTAGACTGCGGCACGGCCTCGGCAAGTTATATTGAAACAGGAGTAAAACTGATTCAGGAAAATAGCTTAAATGCACTTGTAACTTGCCCTATATCCAAAGCAGTAATAAACAGTGCAGGCTATAACTTTCCTGGTCACACTGAAATGCTTGCAAAACTTACCGACTCTAAGCAAGTAGTGATGATGATGGCTGGCTCCTCCCTGCGAATAACACTTGCCACTATCCACTGCGCTTTTGCAGATGTGCCCAAACTTCTTGACCCTGTAAAGATTCTTGAACTCATTGAAATTACCAATAACAGTCTGATCATGGATTTTGCTCTGACATCACCCAAAATTGCGGTAACAGGACTCAATCCCCACGCAAGCGAAAATAACCTCTTTGGCAATGAAGAAGAAACAATAATCAAACCTGCAATTCAACAGGCTCTGACAAAAAATATAAATGTTGAAGGACCATTTCCACCCGACACTATTTTTTACAAGGCAACAAAAGGAGAATATGACGCTGTAGTCTGCATGTACCACGATCAAGGGCTTATTCCCTTCAAACTCATACATTTTGAAGATGGGGTCAACGTCACCCTTGGTCTTCCTCTTGTACGCACCTCGGTGGATCACGGTACAGCTTATGATATTGCGGGAAAAGGGCTAGCCAACAGCAGCAGCCTGAGAGCCGCAAATGAACTGGCTCGATCCATAGTTAACAACAGACAACGAAAAAATTGATTATGCCCCAAGGTAAACTCATTATATTTGAAGGAACAGATGGAAGCGGGAAATCCACACAGGTAAAATTACTTCATTCCTGGTTTGAACAGCGGGGCTATGATGCTGTTTCAACATTTGAACCAACAAACGGCCCAATAGGCAAAAAAATTCGAAGCCTCTATCATGATCGGGGACAGGTGACACCTGAAGAGGAACTCGATCTTTTTATCCAGGATAGACGAGAACATGTAAAGAACCTGATAAATCCGGCACTGGAAACGGGTAAAATAGTTATCTGTGACAGGTACTATTTTTCAACAGCCGCCTATCAGGGAGCACTGGGTTTTGATGTTGACGAGATTCTCAAACGTAACCAGTTTGCCCCTGAGCCGGACATAGTATTACTTCTCCAGCTTCCCGTTGAAATGGGGCGAGAGCGTATCGAGAAATTACGAGGCGAATCAACCAATGACTTTGAAAAAAAAGAAATGCTCCATAAGGTTGATGCTATTTTTCGAGAACTTGATTACTCTTATTTCAGAAGGATTGATGCCTCGCAATCAATCGAACAAATACATCAGAATGTAACCCAAATAATGCAGGAGCTTCTCGACTAGGATATATGGTAATGACTCTGCAAAAGACCATACATCTCATCATCGCATTGTCTCTGCTGATAAGCGGCTGTACCGGGCAACCGATACAAAAGAATATCTTTCCGACGATCATCCCGGAAGACAAAAATTCCCGGGCCTATTACCATTTTTTACGCGGCAACCATGCCGAACTCAACAATGATCCTGCAACAGCACTAACAGCCTACAAACAGGCTCTTGAATATAATCCAGATTCTGAATTGTTACAGACAAAACTCCCCCTGATGCTTATCCGTATGGGGCAACTTGATGAAGCAATTATCAGTATTGAAACAAGTTTACAAAATAAACCAAACCAGAAAGGGTTGCAAATTCTTCTCGCAAACCTCTATACCCAGCAGGGAAAAAACACAAAAGCGATAACACTCTACTCTACCATTCTTGAAAAACACCCGGAAGACACAACAATACTTTTGCAACTTGGTATTCTCTATCTTAAAGAAGAACAATATAAACTTGCTGAAAAAACATTTTTTTTAGTTCTGAAAAAAGAACCAAAGTCTTACTACGCCCACCTCTATCTGGCTCACACTTATTACGCTTCAGGCAATTTCAAGGCTATAGAAAAACATTACAGAAAAGCCCTCAGGCTCAACTGGTCCAGCCAACTCTGTTATGAGATGGCTGAATTCTATTTTAAAAACAAATTCTATGAAAAGGCTCTACTTTTCTATAATCAAATTCTCAATTATGACAGGAGCCAGAACCAGGCATTTTTCTTGAAAATACAAACCCTTGCAAAACTCGGACGATACAGGGAAGCGTACACAAATCTGGCTAACCGTCGAAGCTACTCAAGCAATCCTGAAGACATTGAGCTGACTATCGCCAGGCTGCTCATTGAACAGGACAAGACACAGGAGGCCATTGCTATCCTGCAAAAGCTCAACAATCAATATTCTACAGGTCGACCAGCACATGCACTTGCGATTATCTATTATAACCAGAAGAAATACGCGGCAGCCTATGAATGGATTGACAGGATCCCTGCCACAAGTAACTTGTATGATCAGGGAATTCTGCTAAAACTGCAAATGTACATTGAAGAAAAAAAATACGCCCAGGCCATAGACCTACTCAACACGCAAACGGAAAAAGAAAGGATTGATCCAGACTTTTATAATATGCTCGCTTCTCTTTATATGAACAACGGAGAGCGACAGTTTGCTGAAAAGAGTTATTTGACGGGGCTCAGGCAATATCCTGCCAATGAGTCAATCTCCTACGATTACGCACTCTTTCTCGACCGGGAGGATCGTATTGAAGAGGCTCTTGCAATAATGCAGACAGTGCTTAAAAATAACCCGGACAGCCCACAGGCTCTTAATTTTGTTGGCTATACATGGGCAGACAACCGTATGCATCTGGAAAAGGCGTTATCTTATACAACAAGAGCCGCCGAGCTAAAACCAGAAAACGGTTATATTCGTGACAGTGTTGGCTGGTGCTATTACCAACTGGGGGATTTCCCACGCGCAGTGGTCGAGCTTGAGCTTGCAGTTTATCTTGCCCCCAACGATCCCAATATACAGGAACATCTGGCAGATGCCTATGTGGCAAACATGCAGTTCTCGGATGCATATACCACTTATCTCCTGGTGTTAAAACTTCATAAGGAAAAATATAAAAAAGAACGTGTACAACAAAAAATAAATGCTCTCAAACCACAACTATAAATACTTGGCACTGTTCTTCTGCTGCCTGCATCTCACCCTTTCCGGTTGCAGCTCAAAACCCTGGCTTCAGACCGCCATTTCAGAACCAGATCAGAGTGCATACCAACAAATTCTTGACAAAATAATCGCACAAAATGAGCGATGTGAAAATAAATTTGATGGTGAGGCTGTTTTTACTCTCACAAGCAGTCTGCACAATAGATCCATCCAGGGCTATCTGGCGACAATTACACCGTCCAGGGCAAAATTTATTGTCTCCAGCCCACTCGGACACCCTTTTTACATCGCAACAATAAATGACAAGCAGTTTCAGGCAATAAATGTCGCCAACGCCACGTATAACAAAGGGAATGTTACAGAACTTATCAATCTCTTTACTCTGCCAGCAATCCTCGCAGAGATGAATATTGGAATGATTCTCGATTGCAGAATCAGTAATGATTTTACTATGAACAATATTTTTCGAGATGATAGGAAAAAACGTGGGATCTGGTTCTCCAGACAACACCAGAAAATGAAAGAGCACATTCTTTTTGATCCCAACAAACAACTCGTCATTGCCAGAATGATTGAAGATGAAAAAGGTGAACAGTTGACCATTATCTACTCAAAACACCAACAACTGGGAAAATGCCAAAGCCCAAGAAAAATTACTATCAGCGGTCTATCGTATGGAACGGAGATAAGCATTATTTTAAAAGATGTATTAGCTCAACCACTCTTCACCGAAAAAGACTTTACGATTAAAATTCCGCCAAATTTCGTACAACAACCATTACGGTAGGTCAACATCTTCTTCTTTGAAAGAAAGCACAACTATCATCCCTCCAGGCGTCCAGGCGTCCAGGCAATATTGTTCTCCTTATATTTTCCTGAAAACAGGAATTATATGGTATATTGTAGAGGATAAATGTATTGCCCTAAGGAGCGACAGACAAACACCCGCGTGGGTTGCTTTGAAACAAAACCTTACCCAATAAACATGGTATAAAAAATGAAAAAAATATCTTACATCCTCCCTCTATTGTTCTTACTATTAACGACTGCCTGTCAAGTTAATAAACAAAATATCACTGATGAAAGTTCAGCAAATATTCCACCGAATTATGAAGGAGTCTATAAAGGAACTTTCCCCTGTGCTGACTGTCCGGGTATTGAAAGCAAGCTGACCTTGAATAAGGATAAAACCTTTGTATACGAACAAACCTATATAAATGAAATCGATGGGCATTTTACAGACAGAGGGAATTACACGGTTAAAGACAACATAGTAATGCTGCAAGAAAAGAATGCTCCAGTATATTTTCTTATAAAAGACCAAGAACTTCTTCTTCTGGACAATGATTTGAAGCCTGCAGAAGGTGCCCTTGCGCCCTACTACAAACTGAAAAAACAAGGAGATTTTATCTACCCCGGGAAATATGAAACTTTTTATGAAAAGGAAGAGGAATATAAACAGACACTTTCTATTTCAGCAAAAGGAGAAAATTATCAAGTGGATTTCTCGGCATCAAAAGTAAAAGGGCGAGAAAATTGTCACTTCTCGGGAACAGCGTGGCTGGAAAATGGTAAGCTTTGGGCAAATATAAGTACCGAAGAAAACAGGGAAGTGCTGATGTATATCGCTCCAACCCACGATAATCTCGGTGTGGAGGTCTTTACTGCCGATTTTGAAGAACGTTTTCATTTGATGCGTTATTGCCGTGGGGGTAGTTCTTTGGCTGGTGACTACATAAAAAATACAATTACAGCCGACAATATTGGCATTGTTACAACATCTACCACCATTGAAGATATATTGCACACAATCCCCTTAACACAGCTCCATAAAAAAATTGGCAGAGGAGAGTTTGCAGACGATATATATGATGACTATGAAATATGGACTCGAAATAATCAACATCTCTTTACCCTGACGCCCAAAAAGGCAGGAGACTCACAGCAGAAAGTAGAAAGAGTGCTCATTCAGAGTCCTTTTTTCAAAACGGCAAGGGGCATACACTGCAACTCAACATATCAGGATATCGACAATGCCTACACCATTACAGAGATCCTGCCTGATATGGAACACATCATCGTGATTGTAGATGAAATAAATGCCAGTTTCAGTATCCCCAAGACAGAATTGCCAGAAGGATGGTGGAATGACACCGCAAAAACAGTCAATCGAAATAAAATTCCGGCTGATGCCCAAATAGATAACTTTGTTTTATGGTGGAATCAATAACGATTAGATAAAAAAGGGTTTCGGCATCAACCATTTTACTCTTTCACGAGCTGGTCAGCCTTAGTGACCACCAGAGAAAAAACATTGTCGGTTTTATAGAAGGTCTGCCGGAGATCATAGTCATTTTCAGGGGCAAGCTCCAGCGTGACTTTTAAGGAGTCGCCCTTTTCTGAAACCACTGTAGTGATTTTTTCTATATAATTGCCATATGTCGGTATAGTTGGACCTACACTCTGATGTAAGCGAGTATTCTTGAAATCACAGACAACCAGTAACCTGCCTTCTTCTAAGGCAGAGATTACTGGTGGCTTGAAACCATCAAGATAAAACAGAACAATTTCTTCATCCTTGTCTTCCAGGCGACTAAAAGCAATTTCAGTAAGTTCAAACTTTTTCTCTTCAACGACAGGCGAAGAAGAAATTACACTCTCAGCCCCCTTCGCCTCGGCAGCCTGGGACTCTCGAGCCTTCTCTCCTGCTGGCTTGCTGTCTGCCGGAACAATAGAGGTGACAACCTTCTCGTCAACAGAAGCGTGAGCAACATCTACTACATTTTTTTCCGACACAGTCACCGACTGTATCTCATCAGAATCTTGGCTGTTTTTTTCTACTGGGGATGGAGAACCACCTTTTTCTGCTGTAATATCCTGGTTTTCTATCTGCTCCTTTACAGAAACCATCTCTTCTTTCTTTTTTTCAGAAGAATCACGAGGGACTGAAGCCGAAACATCATTTTGCCCTTGCCCTGCCCCAGTTGCTGCTGTCAGCTTCCCTGTAACAGCTTCCTTTGTTTGAGTAGCTGTGTCTACATCAGGCTGACAGTTAAGAAAGATCTCGAAACCAGATTCATTTTTGCCAATGGTGGGTTTTTCCAGCCTGCATATTCCAGAAAGATCCATAACCACTCTGGTTTTCAGAGGATCTTTGTGTAGACCGAAGCGAATGGCAGAAAGAAGCGCGGGCTGAACAACGTTAATCTTGTTTGCCGTTTCGTATACGGTTTCTTTAAAATCGAAAACAATACGAGGGAACTTGCCTCCAAGGTGAGAATACAAGGGAGTAACATCGTTATCAGATATTTTTATATGGACACTACCTTTTGTTTCTGATTGAGCCAGGTACTCTACCCCTTGAATAACTCTTTTTTCTTCTGCCTGAACCAAGGTTAGCGATACCAATAAAAGCACAAATATCAACAGAAAAAAAGAAAAGTGTCTCATGCCCACTCCTTTTCGTTTTATAACAACGTGTTAGCTCATAAACAAATGCTTAAAATAACCTGATACCTCATCCTTGCTTGAAAAGTCAACAAATTTTCAGTAAATGAAGGTGATAGACTAACAGCAGCTCATTTCCTGCGTTTTTTATTATAATAATCATACGCTTTTGACCTTCATCACCAGCACGACGCAAACCATTAAAGTCATCATAACAAAAAAATATGACAGACAGCAGTCTTTTTCCCTACATAACTAAACCGGGTCGATACCTCGGTCATGAATACAACTCTGTAAAAAAAAATTGGCAGACAGCAAAGTGTAGAGCAGCCTTAATTTTTCCAGATCTTTATGAAATTGGCATGTCTCACCAGGGTTTACAAATATTATACCATCTACTCAATAACAAGGAAGAATTCCTTGCCGAGCGCTGCTATTGCCCCAATAAAGATGTAGAAAAATTACTCAAACAAAAAAAACTTCCAATAACAAGTCTTGAGTCAGGAAAACCTTTACAGGATTTTGACATGTTGGGAATCACCCTGCCTTATGAACTTTGCTATACTAATATCCTTACAATACTTGATCTGGCAAAGATTCCCTTTACAACTCAAGAAAGAGATACATCCTACCCTCTCATAATTGGTGGAGGAGCCGGAGCTTTTAATCCCGAACCAGTTGCGGAACTGTTTGACGCCATTCTGATTGGAGATGGAGAGGAGGCGATGATAGAGATTGCCTCCTGCATCGCAGAAGGGGAAAAAAACAGCTGGAATAAAGAAAAACAACTCACCCGACTGGCAGAAATTGAGGGTGTCTATATTCCCTCTCACTTTCTTCCAATCTATAATGGACAAGGTGATTTGACAGAAATTAAGTCCTTAACCGAAAAAACTATAGTAAAAAAAAGATTTTTTACTAATTTTGAAGAGATAGACCATCTCACCCACCCCATTGTGCCCAATGCTAAAATAGTACACGACCGGCTGGGCATCGAAATTGCTCGTGGTTGTACCCGTGGCTGTAGATTCTGTCAAGCTGGAATAACGTACCGTCCCGTAAGAGAAAGATCCCTTGACCAGGTCAAACAACTTGCCCAAAAAGCTATTGCTGACTCTGGGTTTGATGAACTTGCCCTCCTCTCCCTGTCCACTGGCGATTACTCCTGTCTCGAACAGGTATTGCCAGACCTGATGAATGAATTCGCGGATCAATATGTATCCGTTGCCATGCCATCCATGCGTGTTGGCACATTATCTCAGCCAATTATGGATCAGATCAAACGGGTTCGCAAAACCGGGTTCACCCTGGCACCAGAGGCAGGAAGTGAAAGAATGCGTCAAGTTATCAATAAGGGCATTACCGAAAAGGATCTGCTCGATACCTGTAAAAACGCATTTTCACTCGGCTGGACTATAATGAAACTTTATTTCATGATTGGTCTGCCTACAGAAACTGATGAAGATATTGAGGCTATCTCCGACCTTACCAACAAAATACGACAATTCAGAGATGCCGGAGGTAAAATCCAGAAGAGTCAGGTGAAGGTCAGTGTCGGCACATTTGTGCCTAAACCACACACACCATTCCAGTGGGCCAGGCAGATAAGCCTGGAAGAAAGCAAACGCAAGATACTCTTGTTAAAAAAGATTTTGCCTAAAAAAGGTTGTCATCTAAGCTATCATAACCCTCTTATGAGCTTTATGGAGGGTGTCTTCTCCCGCGGTGATCGAAAACTCTTCCAACTGCTTCTTGAAGCCTGGAAAAATGGTGCCCGCCTTGACGGATGGTCCGACTATTTCGATTTTTCGATTTGGGAGAAGTCCGCAGAGAACCTCAATATACAGCTTGACTCCTATCTCAAAGGCTACCCCTTGGACGCTGTACTCCCCTGGCAACACATCAGTACCGGCGTAAGCACAGACTTTTTTAAAAGTGAACTGGAAAAAAGTTTGAGGGGAACTTACACTCCCGACTGTCGCTACAACAAATGCCAACAATGTGGAGTCTGTGATTTCAAAACAATTACCCCTATCGTGTACAATCGGAAAAAATTTAGTGAACCGGTTGAAACCAGATCAGTACCACCAAAAGAGACAAGAAAGAAAACCAACAAAGATCACTTCAAATACATGGTCAGCTATTCCCGAACCGGCAATATCTGCTATTTGGGACATCTGGAAATACTTCAGGTTATCTTTCGCTGTTTAAGAAGAAGCAATATTACCACCCACTACTCGCAGGGTTTCAACCCAAGCCCAAAGGTCTCTTTTGGACCAGCACTTTCTGTCGGCACAGAAAGTTATGCTGAATATTTTATTATGGATTTACCGGAGCCATTGCAAGACATTCCGGCTGCCATTCAGAGGATGAGCACCAACCTTCCTCCCGGTCTCTGTATAACAAATATTACCGCGCATAACGGCAAGATTGACCAGGAAATCACCACTGACTACCAGGCAGCCCTTGTAAAGCCACTAACATCCAGCCAAGAACAGACAATAAACAACTTTCTCAACAGTAAGGAATTTCAATGGAAACGGATCCGAAAGGGCAAGGAAAAAAGTATCGATATTCGTCCACTTATCAGTAAAATAAAAATAGCAGACGAATATCACCTTGAATTCACTATTACCAGTTGCGCCGGACAAGCAGGAATTAAACCTCAGGAAACAATCCAGATAATTTTGGGGCTGAACGCAGAAGAGGCCCTTCAAATCAAATTCAGCAAACTGGCATGGCAACCTCTCCACAAGTAAGTTTTATGAACAAACTGGGACAGACAATAGTCAAAAAATGCTGTTTATTTGTCTGTTTGATAATTTCAGGTATTCTGACAGCCCTTCCGGTAAACAGTGCACCACATGGTGAAGAACTCGTGGATAACGGCGGGTTTCTTCTCATGGATGAAACCGGCAAGAAAATCGGTTTCCACGCACAGAAACCATTCATCCCCGCATCAACAGTAAAAATCCTGACATCCCTTGCCGCCCTTGAAACTATGGGTGAGAATTTCAAATTCACCACAAACTTTTACTACGACCAGCACAAAAACCTCTATATCCAGGGTGGAGGTGATCCATTTCTGGTTTCGGAAGAAATAAAAAAGATCTGTAAAGAACTGCGTCTTGCTGGAATAAGAGAGATTAAGTCAATCATTCTTGATGATACTCTCTACCAACTCGCTGGGCCTGCCAACGGAGCAGAGGCAACACTGCAACCCTATGACGCTCACAATTCGGCCCTTGCTGTCAACTTTAATACTGTACACATTAAAGTCCTTAAGGATGGCTCTGTAATTTCCGCTGAAAAGCAAACGCCTACCACGCAATTCCTGAATAATTTTAAATTTCTTCCCCCCGGACAACACCGGATAAATCTCAACCAACTAAAAAATCTAGCCCTCGCACCACATTTACAATATGCGGGAGAATTATTCAGAGAATTTCTTCTGCAAGAAAATATTGTGATTACCTCCACCAGCATCAGCAGCGGTAAGGTACCCGCCTCTCTTCAGGCTATTCTTGAATGGCAGTCTGATTACCTTTTAAAAGAAATCATATCCATGTATCTTCTCTCATCGTCCAACTTCATGACCAATCAGGTTTTTCTTATGTTTGGTCTGCGACAAAAAGGAGCTCCCGCCACATGGGAAAAATCCAGGGAAAGCATAAATGAGTTTATTAGCAAAAGATTTAAGTTGTCCAGCTCGACAACACATATAGAAGAAGGCTCAGGTCTTTCCAGGAAAACCTGTATGAGTCCAGAAGCAATGATTGACATCCTTGAAGAGTTCAAACCTCATCACCAGCTACTTGCATTTTCTCCCAGATACAAGTTACACTATAAAACAGGCACTCTTGAAAATGTGTACTGCCTTGCAGGGTATATCCCAAAAAACAATAAACTTCTTCCTTTTGCTATTTTCCTCAACCAGAAAAAAAATAACCGCGACGAAATACTTAAACGGTTAATTGCCGAGGCAGACAAATAAACGTACATTTCACATCTATAGTGAAAGCTGGTTTACTGAAATTCCTTTTTGTCCTGGACCCTACACTTATGTTATGGCACAGGCACAGGAACACAATCAGTACAATATACGCCATTGCCTAATATATACTCTGTCCCTTTCTCTATAGTCGCTCTGCAGGAAGAACATACTTGCTCAACCTGCAGCTGAGTATCTGTAAGGGTTTTCACCTCAGTTTCTGTAACTTCTACAACCTGAACTTCCTCTGCTTCACTTGTCTTTTGAGGAATATCTGTATATTGAGATAGTTTTTCTTCAGTTCTTTTTTGATGAGAGTCCTCTATGATACCACAATCAATAGTAAAAGCTTCCTTACAACCAGGGCAATTCACCTTTCTATTATAGAAAGAGTCTTTCGCCGTTCCCTTAATCCCGCAATAGGGGCAAAATAATTTCATCTTCAATCTCCAGAGGATCAAAAATTAAACTCTATAAAAAACAGTTTCTTACTGCGAATGTTAAATAATTATTTACTTTGACGCACTTGTTTGCTGAGAACAACTATTTAAATTCCTTTATCAAAATCACACTACTTTCTACCTTTACCAGCAAACGGGTTATAACAAAACACCAATAAAATCATTCCCTGACAGCTCACTACCTGATTCCAAGAAAAATATCTTCAATATCCTTGAGAAACTGCTTTATTCTTTGCGGATCAGCAATACTTTTGCATAAAATATCAGCAAGAGCGGGCAGTTCTTTCTTGTTTACAGGACCTAGTGTAGCCCATTTTTTGATGCCTTCATCCATAACATTCATCGATTTTGTTCCAACATCATCAAGCAAAGCTACCTGTAATGCATTCCTTATGATATCAAGTCTTGGTTGCAAAGAAGGTCTGATCTTAATTTTTGACGATGAATCCTGGTCGAGGCTGTCTGACTGATATGTTGACACAACAGTGCTGGACGCTAAAGCTTTCTGGATGGCAGAGAGATGATTTAAAGCCACCATCTTTATTATACGTTTGTTAGCATTGGTATGACAAAAGATAGACATTTGATGTTGCTGGTCTATCTGATACGATAACACTATATAATTCTTAAACCTGCATTCAACAAACTGGCAGTCCAGATTCAGCTGCATACTCATACACAACAAATTTGCCAGACCTTTTAAAAATTCTGTTAAATGATTTTCTTCATGAGTCTCTTTAAAACGACGACAAAGAATCTCCAAGCCAAGAGAATACAGAACCACCCCTTCAATATAAGGAATATTCAATATGTTATTACAGATCTTTTTGAGAGTTAAAGCAGAACTTTCATTCATGACGATACAGACATGACCATATTAGGTTCCGAGGCTTGAAGATAAGAAAGTAACGGAATAACATCTTTTTCAACTTCTTCACATGCAACCTGTGAATCGACAACCAGTCCCAATACGTTACTTTTCAAGGCATAAATCATTATCGTTCTATTATTGTTCAAGACAAAACTTATGTTATGCCCTAAAGTGTTGTCTGGTAAGATTTCTGGATTATATGAGTTGAGGGTGAATTGAATAAAACTGAGAAAATCCGCATCCAGAATATTTTTCTCATCATCCTTTACAACAATGTTCCCTTGAAGATCAAGAACAAGATAAGCTACGACATGCCTGTTTTGTGTCAACTGACCAATAAACATCGGCATACTGTGGAAAGGCATGTCACCAGAGAAGTTTGCTAGTTCTTTCAAATCACCATCCTCAGCCCCTTCAAGCTCATCCACCTCAGCTTCATCCTGGAAACGGCAACTTTCAAGAAGGAGGAATTCCAGAGATTTGGCAATTCTCTTCTTGATCGGCTTATCTAACGGCAGGAATTCTATTTCCGGCCATTTCCAGCGAAGCATTTCAATTACGGCCTCTTCCCTGTATAGTGATGAACCTCCAGAGTCATTTCTCATTCTGGCTTGTGCATCAAGCAGAGCTCCATTTCTCATACACAGCACACCCATTCGCCCCTGTCCCTGCAAACGCAACATACATGTCTGCTTATCAGATGCAAGCATTTGTAAATATGAAGACAGCTCAATACCTATAATGAGTTTTCTTTTCATTGTGGGTTTGTGTACAATACAAGAATTATAGTAAAAACGCGCCTTAAAAAAATAAGGAATTATTAACTATATTCACCCTCATGTCAAGAATAAACAAGCGCAAAGAAATTAAGGGTTCACGAAAAAAGTTTGCAATTATTGTTTTCTCATAGTATTAAAATTGCAACGCAAAATCACTCCAATTTGTTACTCAATTAACGAACAAACGAGACAACATGTGTCGTTTTGTAAAATTTTAACTTGTTAAAATTCAGCAGTTAGAAAGGTATGAACAATCAACTTGACGGAGCATACAGCAGTTATGGTTCTTTCCCTCTGGCTTTAGCGTCAGAAGGAGAAACTGTGAAAATAGTTTTTGTCAGGGGAGGTCGAAAAAAAGAAGAACGACTCATGTCCATGGGCTTGAAGGTCGGAGACACCGTTCAGGTGCAGATAACCAACCCAGGCGGCGGCAAAGTTGTCCAGGTTGGAGAAACCCGGTATGCCTTGGATAGAGGAATAAGTCAGAGTATTACTGTTGTGAAAATCTGATGAAATAAACCGATTAAAATTCAGTGAAAGACAATTATGCAGCATTTATCAGATCTAGAGATTGGAAAACGGGCAAAAATTACTGGTTATGCCGAAAAGAACAAGGCACTAAGAAAAAAACTTTTAGCAATGGGACTTGTCAAGGGGACCGAGATCAAGGTGATCCGAACAGCTCCATTGGGTGACCCCGTTGAAATTGAGGTTAGAGGTTTTCAATTGAGTTTACGAAAAGAAGAGGCACAAGCCTTGAATGTAGAAAGTTAGGAGGTTTTTTACACTGTGAAAGGTAATACTACCGATAATATAACCATAGGGATTATAGGAAACCCTAACTGTGGCAAAACAACGTTATTTAATTTGCTGACCGGGGCAAAACAAAAGGTAGGAAACTGGCCTGGCGTAACCGTCGACAAAAAGACAGGTTTTTATTCCTATATGGGGCAAGGGGTGGAAGTTGTCGACACTCCTGGTATCTACTCACTTACGGCCGTCTCAGTAGACGAGAAAGTGGCTAGTGAATACGTCTTGTCCAAGGAATATGACGTGATCGTAAACATTGTAGATGCCTCAAATATTGAACGAAACCTATACCTAACATCTCAACTGCTCGAAATGAAAGTTCCTGTTGTCATTGCATTAAATATGATGGATGTGGCAGCAGAAAAAGAACTGAATATCGATTTTTTTGCGCTGCAGGAAAAGCTTGCCTGCTGGGTCATTCCGATGATGGCAAAAAACCGAAAAGGCTTAAATGAGCTGAAAAGGGCTGTTTTAACAGCGGCGCAAGCCAATCTGGTATCCCCAGTGGCGATTACCTATCCCAAATTTGTAGAAAATGCGGCTCAGGATATCAGCACCCTGCTCAACCCAGAAGAACATAAACAATACGATTCCGCCTGGCTCTCAATAAAGCTGCTAGAAGATGATGAAGTGGCAAAAAAACTTGTAAATGCAAACGTTCTGGAGAAAGTCAATTTTTGGCAGGATGAAATTGAAGAAGAAATGGATGAGGACGCTGATATTCTTATAGCCTCAGCCCGCTACGATTTTATTATTTCTACCTTGTCAGGAGTACTGAAAAAAACGGGAACGGTAAGCGCAACCCTTTCTGAAAAAATTGACAAGATTGTTCTTCATAAGGTTTTTGGCTTACCAATATTCTTTTTCAGCATGTATCTAATGTTCATGTTTACCATCAACCTTGGTGGCGCCTTCATTGATTTCTTTGATATTCTTTTTGGCGTTGTTTGTGTTGACTGGTTTTCTGAAATATTGACAAAAACAGGAATGCCTGCTTGGTTGATAACCATATTAGGAGGTGGTCTTGGCGGTGCCTTGCAAACCATGGCAACGTTTATTCCCCCCATTGGTTTTATGTTTCTTGCCTTGTCCTTTCTGGAGGATTCTGGTTACATGGCAAGAGCTGCCTTTGTGATGGACAGGGCCATGCGCTTTATTGGATTACCCGGTAAGGCTTTTATCCCAATGCTCATCGGATTTGGTTGTAATGTTCCTGCAATTATGGCTTCAAGGACGATGGAGAACCAACGAGATCGAACCCTTACTGTGGCCATGAATCCCTTTATGTCATGCGGAGCGCGCTTACCTGTTTATGTCCTTTTTATAGCCGTATTCTTTCCAACCAGTGGTCAGAATCTTGTCTTTGCCTTGTATCTGATTGGTATTGTCTTTGCGGTCTTTACCGGATTGGTGCTTAAAAATACATTGTTGAAAGGGGAAATATCCCAGTTTGTAATGGAACTTCCCCCCTATCACCTGCCAACAGTGAAGATGGTATTCATGCATACCTTTGAAAGATTGAAAGCCTTTCTTTTCAAGGCAGGTAAGGTGTTGGTTCCGATTATCGTTGTTTTGAGTTTTTTAAATTCCATGGGAACTGATGGAACATTTGGCAATGATGATTCTGAAAACTCTGTACTTTCTGTTATCGGGAAAACGATAACCCCTCTGTTTGGCCCCATGGGCATCAAAGAGGATAACTGGCCAGCAACTGTCGGTATCTTTACTGGAATTTTTGCCAAAGAGGCAGTGGTAGGAACACTTGATACTCTTTATGAAACTTCGGAAGAAGCAGATAGTGGGGCAGAGAGTGTTGATGTGATAGGAGGTATTGCTGAAGCTTTTGCGACAATTCCCGAGAATTTAGGGGGGATCGCCGATACTCTCCTTGATCCTCTTGGTATAAGCGTTGGGGATGTCAGCAATACTGATGCCACAGCGGAGGAACTTGAGGTATCCACTGGCACTTTTGCATCTATGAAAAAACTTTTTGGCGAAGTTTCAGCAGCCTTTGCATACCTGCTTTTTGTCCTGCTTTATTTTCCCTGTAGTGCGGCAATTGCCGCAGTATATCGGGAAACCAATCTTTTCTGGACCATGTTTGTTGGCAGCTGGACAACCCTTATGGGTTATATGGCAGCAACTCTCTTTTACCAGGGGAGCAACTGGAGCAATCATCCAATATCTTCGTCATTATGGATAGGTGGTATGATACTCTTACTCGTATTGGTAATTGCTGCAATGAGAGCATTCAGTACCAGGCTGGGGAATATATACAAACAGGGCACTGCTGCAGCCTGATATTTAGCTGACATGGTCGAAGAGTACAATAAAAAACGTGGTAGACAAGGAGAAACAAAATTCTTTCTGAAATAAAAAAATACGTAAAACAAAAAGGGCAGGCATCTCTCGAAGAACTTGCCATTCATTTTGGTCGTGACCCGAATGTTATTCAAGAGATGCTTGGCATACTGATCCGCAAGGGACAGATAGAACGACAATCCGTGAAAAAACAAGGGTGCAGTGGTTGTCATGCTTGTCATTCCGGCAAGTTTGCTATGTATAACTGGAAGCAGAGTGCAAAAAATCCCAAGGTATAATACATTTGGAACAGTTATTTCTCGAGCTGCGTTTTTGGTTCTGTTTCCCTTTCAAAATCATTCGGACTGAAATATCCCGGATATAAATGACCCTGCTTGCTTGAATGAGCTCAGAGCATACACATTGCTTGCAAAAGAGTTGAATATTTCTGAAAGATTATTATTATCCTGACTGGTTTTCCTTTACAAATTTAAAACCATCCGGGGGATATCCATGCAAAAATATTTGTTACACTTTCTAGCTGCTATCTGTTTAGTTTCTTTTAGTTTTACAGCTGCATCTGCGAATAGCGATTCACGTCAGGCCCAGATGATTATTGATCAGGCCGGTTACATCCTGAAAGACTTTGTCAGTGATCCTAACTATTCGCGAATGAAAGAAGATTTAAAGTATGCCAAGGGAGTTCTCATTATTCCCCAGAATCTACGAGGTGGTTTTTTTGTTGGTGGTGCTGGAGGAACAGGGGTGCTTCTTGCCAGAAACGACGAAAATAACTGGTCACCACCCGCCTTTTATACCATGGGTTCATTTTCCCTGGGCTTTCAGGTTGGTGCCGAGGCATCGCAGATTATACTGCTTATAATGTCCAATAATGGAATGGATTCTCTGCTCAATACATCATTTAAACTTGGTGGCGATGCCTCGGTTGCAGCAGGTCCAATCGGAGGTGGAGTAAAAGCAGATATCGCCGATATTTACGCCTATTCCAAATCAAAGGGTGTGTTTGGCGGCGTATCTTTTGAAGGAGCTGTCATTTCTGTACGAAACAATCTGAACTCAAACTACTATAACAAGTTGGTATCTCCTGTGGACATTCTCATTTTGCGCAATGTGGAAGATTCCAGAAGCATGAAACTTCGTGAGACTGTTAAAACGCTCGCCACCCCTTAACACTACTTACAGCCCCTGGTGAAAAGTTAACAGGGGCTCTCTGTCAGTCTTTCTACAATTTCTTGACAAACAAGCCGGGTTCCTCCTTGCCGTAATATAAGAAATTCTTCAACTTCTTTTTTCACGGTCTCCCTGTCCTGACTTTTTTGCAGCTCTTTTTTAAGTGTAGCCAACAGCATCTTTGCATCTGCGACCTCAATTACCAGTTTTTGTTCAATAATGTCTCTACCTACCCAGAAAAAATCAGACCAGTAAGGTCCGATAATCGGTCTTATCCCGTATGCCAAAGGCTCTAGAAAATTCTGCCCACCCAGATCAACCAGAGACCCGCCTACAAAAACAGCATCAGCCATACCATAAGCACAGGCAAGCTCACCAAAGGTATCCCATACAACAATTTCAGTCTCTGTCTTCCAGACAGAACGTTTCACTCCTTGTAAATGCTCATTTTTAAGGAGTGAAAGCCAGTTATCTGCCCGTTCGACATGTTTTGGGAAGAGTGCGATTTGAACCTGTGGATCATCTTTCTTCAGTCCTTGTATAACCTGCAAAACAAGAGCTTCTTCTTCCTTTCGAATGGAGCCAAAAAGAACTACCTTTCTCCCCTGATGAAAAAGCGCTCTCAGAGTTTCAGTATTGTTAACCACAGGAGCTGCTATCCGATCATATTTGATATTGCTCATGACGCTTACACAATCATCACCGCATATATCCCTGAACCGGCGACAATCATCTTCCGAAATTGCCCAGATATGCTCCGGTCCATATTTTTTTAAAAAACCTTTCAAATATTTATATGAGCCATAACTCTTTTCTGACATTCTGCCATTAACAAGGAGCAGGGGGATTTCACGTTTTTTTGCCTCCACAAGAAAAGAAGGCCAAAGTTCTGTTTCCATCACCACAATCAGGCGTGGCGAAAACTTTTTATAAACAGTCCGCATGATAAAAGGAGCATCGACAGGAAAGAAAACAACGTCTATTTCCATATTCTCTGAATCAATATCCGCGACAGCCTTTTCCAGGGTGTCAACGCCCTGTCGAGTCATGGAACTGGCAATCACCCTCATTTTTTTACCAGTCGGTATAACTGCCTGTAATTCTTTTAATACCATTGATGTCAAAAGAGACTCACCACCAGATGCCGACTGAATCCAGAGACCATAGTTCCCCTCTGGCAGATCTTCACCAATACGTTGAGACCAACCATCTGCCAAACGTTCCTTTCCTTTCAGCAGAGGCAGTGCTAATTTCCACACTCCACCATAGATTTTTAGTATAAAATCAATCACAAGCTTCCCCAAATCAAATAATAAAAAAGCGTAACAAGCTACATTTACTCTTTTAATAAAGCAGTTTTCAAAGATCAATCCATTTTATGTTTGCAATATTGGCAAAAACGCCTATTTTCCTTGCCTACATGGAACAAAACAAGAAATTAATAAAAAAGAAAAATAAAATGAACAAGCAGCTAGCACAGGAAATAGCCAAACGAAGAACCTTTGGCATCATCAGTCACCCAGACGCAGGAAAAACCACCCTCACAGAAAAACTCCTTCTCTTTGGCGGTGCAATCAACATGGCAGGTGCCGTCAAATCACGAAAGGCAGCACGCCATGCGACCAGTGACTGGATGGCAATTGAACAGGAACGTGGTATTTCGGTTACTACCTCTGTCATGAAATTTACCTATAAGGATCACGAAATAAATCTACTCGACACACCTGGCCACCAGGATTTCTCCGAAGATACCTACCGGGTTCTCACGGCTGTGGATTCCGCAATAATGGTAATAGACAGTGCCAAAGGAGTTGAAACCCAGACTGAAAAATTGATGGAAGTCTGTCGTATGCGTAATACTCCTATCATCACCTTTATCAACAAACTGGATCGTGAAGGTAAAGATCCTCTGGATATTATGGCAGAAATTGAAGAAAAACTGCAAATAGAGTGCGCGCCACTTTCCTGGCCAATAGGCATGGGAAAAGATTTTAAAGGAGTTTATAATATTTACCAGAAAAAGTTGCATCTCTTTACACCAGGCAGTGAAACACGGGATATTCAAGGTCACGTCATTGAAGATCTTAACAGTCCTGAACTGGATGAATTACTTGGTAACCAGGCAAACACCTTGCGCGAGGATCTTGAACTGCTGGAAGGAGCGGCAAATCCTTTCGATTATGATGAATATCTCAAAGCCAGCCAATCACCAGTATTTTTTGGTAGTGCAATCAATAACTTCGGTGTTCAGGAAATGCTTGATGCCTTTGTTGAAATGGCTCCTCCACCATCGAGTCGCCGTACCATAAGCCGTGAGGTTGAGCCAACGGAAGAAACCTTCTCCGGCTTTGTTTTTAAAATTCAAGCAAATATGGATCCCGCTCACCGGGATCGAATTGCCTTTTTTAGAATTTGTTCCGGTAAATTCAAACGTGGCATGAAGGTAAGACATCATCGCCTGGGCAAGGACATAACCCTTTCCAATGCCACAATCTTTATGGCTCAGGAACGAGCTAACGTCGAAGAGGCATATCCCGGTGATATTATAGGTATCCATAACCACGGAACTATCAAGATTGGGGACACATTTACGCCCAAGGAGGAGTTAAAGTTCACCGGTATCCCAAACTTTGCTCCTGAACATTTCAGGCGCGTTCTCCTGAAAAATCCACTAAAAATGAAACAACTCCAAAAAGGCTTAATTCAACTCGCCGAAGAAGGCGCTGTACAGGTCTTTAGACCTCTGATCGGTTCGGATTATATTATGGGAGCAGTTGGTGTCCTGCAATTTGAAGTAACCATGGCCCGACTGAAAAACGAATATGGAGTTGATGCTGTTTATGAGCCAGTAGAATACCAGGCCGCCAGATGGGTAGACTGTGAAGACCCGAAACTATTTGCTGAATTTGAAAAGAAAAACCAGAGCAGTCTTGCCAGGGATTCAGAAGGATTTCTCGCCCACCTTGCCCAAAGTGACTGGATGCTCAATTTCTTCATGGAAAAATGGCCTCATATTACCTTCCATAAAACCCGTGAAAATGTCTAGGATGAAATGAGCATCACTCCCATAATCAAGAGAAAAAATAAAACGATCCTCAAGTACCAGCTTGTCCTGAAAAAGCCATAACAACAGGAACCGACAACAGTTCCGGCCAGCACAAAAGGAGCTGTAAAAAGAAAATACTTCACTACGGTAAATGTAGTCATCCCTGTTATTGCATGTGCCGCAATGGTCAAATAAGAATTAAAAAAGAAAAAACCGGTAAGAGTGGCCTTCATTTCATTCTTGTTCCAACTGTTAAGAGTTGTATATATAATTGCTGGCGGACCACCGGCACTGCATGCTGTACCGATTGCCCCTGACAGAAAACCGGCCAAATAGCCCCAGCCGTGGTGCAACTGAAGCGGTGTCGGCTTACACAAAAAATTGTAAAGAGCATAACCAATGAGCATTGCACCCAAATATATTCTAATAATATCCGATGGAACTGTTTTGAGGATGGTTGCTCCTGCGATAATTCCAGGAACAGCTCCAATACAGAGCGGCAGTATCTTACCTCTGTCAAAATAACGACGTAACCTGAATGCCATATAATTAGTCATGACAAGACTTGTCAACATGTAGAGAGGAACTGCGACCTTAATATCCACAACCAGAGTCAACAAGGGAATTGCTATAAGTCCCGCACCAAAGCCGGTCAGCCCCTGAACAAAACTGCCTAAAAAAAAGATGGCTCCAATAATGAATATTTCAGTCATGATTTATTGAAAAAATGTAAAAACGAAAAACATTATTCAGGAGAAACAAGAACACATTCCCCGAATATTGCTCTCCCGGGTTTTTCCTGACCGAGGCAAGAATCCGCAGAAGAGTATTTCTGAAAACACCCATTTTCTTGCCGATCTGCCCATATTAAAATTCTCCCTATCGCTGTCAATCTCGATATCAACCGTGATGGCAATGAACACAATGGACAGAAACTACTCAATACAGTACATTGTTGTACAGTCGTTCAAATATCTTACAAAGTTTATCTTCCATGTACCATGGAACATATTTTTATATTTTATGAAAACAAGATTTTTACAATTTCTCGTATTATTTTCCCTGCTGCTCACAACATTTATACTACAATCGTCTCTTGCCGATGAAAGCAGCGAATTCTATTTCACAGAGCTCTCTCTCGGTAACTCCCAAAAACAATTACTTCTGTTTGGCACAATCGAAAACGGTCTACGCTCCGAAATGACCGAAAGTTTACAAAACGGTATTGAGCTGGATTTTATATTTTTTGTTGAATTACATAAGGCAACACCAAACTGGCCCAAGGAACTTATCAAGTCGTTCTCCTTTAAACATACCATCAGTTACGATACCCTCCGTGACACCTATCAGGTTCTAAAGGAAGAAAATAATAGCAAGGTAACAAGATCGACCTCGCTGATTGATGCCCAACAGACTTCAGAACAAATAAACGATGCTGTGGTGGTTCCACTATCACAGCTGATTCCCGAGCAACATTATGAAATAAGAATCAGGGCAGAACTCACCCAACAAACCATGGATTTTGGAGCAGATCGGATGCTGCCACTGATAAAGAAAAAAGATATAAAAACAAAATGGCATATTATCCAATTTATTTACTAAAACTGCATACATTAAAGAGCTAGAAACTTTCGAATCAGATTCATTATGAAACAGTTCGATCACAGAAAGAGCAGGTTCAGCCAGGAGGAACAACGTGCCAACAAACGTAAATTAATACAACGGGTTATCATCCTCTGTATCTGTATTATTCCACTTTTCATCTGGATCCAGAGCCATCTCCTCTCCACAGAAGAATCCTCTGCAGTTAACTCAAATCTTCTCATCTTCGCCCTGCTCAACATCAATGTTCTTCTGGTTCTTTTTGTTCTTTTTCTTGTCCTCAGAAACCTTGCGGAGTTCCTCTTTGATCGGAGGATTAGTAAAATAGGCCGAACATTAAAGGCAAAACTTATTGCCTCATTTCTCTCACTCACCCTTATTCCGACAATATTACTTTTTTTTGTTGCCCTGCAATTTGTCTCCACCAGCATGGATTACTGGTTCAATGCCAGTGTCGAAAATTCACTTGAGGAATCTCTGAAACTGGCTCAATCCATAATAAAAGAAACAGAGTCACAGACAAGACACATGGGAGAAAATATCGCCCACGAACTTGAACAGTTAGAAAAACTCCCCCTCTCGCTGGAATCACTTGAAGAAATACTAAAGGAAAAACTTGACGCCAGCGGCTTTAAGCAACCGGACAGCCTCAGCCTTCTGCGCCCCAACAATGGTACTGAAGTTCTTGTTACAAATAACGAATTAAACAATCTCAAACTCCCCAAGATTCCAATAGCAACAATACAAAAAGTCATAAAGCAGAATAAGCCGGAAACATTTATTCAGGAATTACCTGTTGGCGATCTGGTCAGGTCAGCCATTTTGCTCAACCCTGCTGAAGAAAAAGATCAGCAGGCGATCCTCGTTACAAGTCTGTTGATAAAAAAAGAACAGATGGAGAGGATGACAGCAATATCCAAGGGTATTGAGGGATACCGCCAACTAAAATACTTTAAAGAACCATTCAAATTCTGGCTCCTTATTATCCTTTTCATAGTCACTCTGCTGGTCGTTTTTGCCGCTATCTGGTTTGGAATTTATATCGCTCGCAGTATTACCGAACCGATAGAACAGCTGGTTAATGCCACCAAACGTGTTGCCGGCGGTGATCTTGAATACAAACTTGAAGCGGAAACCCATGATGAGATGGGTCAACTGATTACCTCCTTTAACCAGATGACCCAAAACCTGTATACCAGCAACGACCAGCTGGAAAAAACGTACAAAGCTCTGATGAACAGTTCCCAGGAATCGGAACAACGCAGACGGTACACCGAGATCATCCTACAAAATGTCTCTGCCGGAGTCATATCAATAGATGAGGAAGGTCATATAACCACCATCAACCGTTTTGCAGAGGATTTATTAAAAATCAATAAGGATCACTTTATTGGTCTCAGTTTTTACCAGGTACTTCCCTTGAGTCAGGCAACCATTGTTCAGGGTTTTATAGATGAGCTGGAAGAAACAGGAAAGAGCTCGCTGCAGCAGCACATAAAACTCAATGTAATGGGGAAAAATTATTCCCTTCTGATCAATTTCACCCGGCTTGAAGGTGACAATCAGGAACCCATTGGTTTTGTACTGGTTTTTGATAACCTGACCAAACTTGAAAAGATGCAAAGAATGGCAGCCTGGCGTGAAGTGGCCAAACGGATTGCCCATGAAGTAAAAAACCCGCTCACCCCAATCCAGCTTTCAGCCCAAAGATTACGCCGTAAATACTCTGATATCCTTGAGGAAAACTCTGTTTTTGACCAATGCACCTCGACCATCATTTCCCAGGTAGATGAACTCAAAACCTTGGTGAGTGAGTTTTCACAATTTGCCAGAATGCCCCAGGTACAGAAAAGTCTTAACTCTATCCAGCAGCTGATAGAAAAGACCCTGGTACTTTATCGAGAAGGGCATAAACATATCGAATTCAGCTATACAACGGACGAAACAATTCCTGAGTTCAACTTTGACAGGGAACAGATTGGTCGCTGCCTCATCAACCTGCTGGATAACGGAGTAGCGGTCTTGCCAGAGAAAGGTAAAATTCACATAAGCCTGGAACAGGCAGAGGAGACCGGGACAATTTTAATCAAGGTTGCCGATAACGGTCCCGGTATTTCCAGGGAAAATAAAAGAAAACTCTTCGAACCCTATTTTTCAACCAAGAAAACCGGCACAGGCCTTGGCCTTGCCATTGTCTCAACCATTGTTGCGGATCACAATGGTTATATTCGGGTACAGGACAATATTCCGACCGGTTCGGTCTTTATTATTGAGCTACCAATGATTATAAATGAGATGGTTACCAAATAATCAGCAGAGCTGTTTATCCAACAGTTCAGATATAAAAATATTATGGCAAAACGTGTACTTATAATAGATGATGAGGCAAGTATCCGGGAGACATTGTCCGGTATTCTTGAAGATGAAGGCTTTGATACTCTAGGTTGTGAATCAGCTGAAACAGGTTTGGAACTGCTTGAGCGCGAGGTGGTGGATATTGTCCTGCTGGATATCTGGCTCGGTGACAATATGGACGGTCTGAAGGCTCTCGAAATACTTAAAGAACGATTCAACATACCTGTTATTATGATTTCTGGTCACGGAAACGTTGAAACAGCAGTGCAGGCAACCAAGAAAGGAGCCTTCGATTTTATCGAAAAACCGCTTTCCTACGAAAAAATCCTTGTTGCCATCACCAATGGTCTGAGATTTGCCAAACTTGAAAAAGAGAATCAACTGCTGCGAGAAAACAGCAGTAAACAACCTCAATTAACGGGTTCTTCCCCTGCTATTGAAGCGGTCAAAAATCAAATTGCAACCGTTGCACCAACAGACGCCTGGGTCTTGATCCGTGGAGAACATGGCACAGGAAAAGAGCTTGTTGCCCAGTCAATCCATAGTCTGTCCCAGACAAGCAGCCAACCAATGATAGAAATCAACTGTGCTGCAATCCCTGAAGAGCTGATTGAATCAGAGCTGTTTGGCCATGAAAAAGGTTCCTTTACCGGAGCACACTCCAGCAAACGCGGAAAATTTGACCAGGCAGACGGCGGTATCCTCTTTCTTGACGAAATCGGGGATATGAGTATGAATACCCAGGCAAAGATTCTGCGTATTCTTCAAGAACAAAAATTTGAGAGAGTGGGCGGTTCGAAAACTATTCAGGTAAATGTACGTGTACTTGCGGCAACCAATAAAAATCTTGAGGAAGAAATTGAAGCGGGTAATTTTCGGGCAGATCTTTTCTGGCGACTCAACGTGGTACCAATCCACCTGCCACCATTGAAGGAACGCCTTGAAGATATTCCCGCCCTTGTTGACACTCTGGCGGATCAGCTTGTGCAAAAAGGCTTGCCCAAAAAAATATTTACCAAAGATGCCTATTCTCTTCTTCAGAGTCACGAATGGCCCGGTAATGTCCGGGAACTACGCAACTTTATTGAACGGGCAATTATCATGACTCAATCAGACACCATTAGTGGCGACGACCTGAAAGGCTATTTCCAGCCTGCTATCAGCAGCACTTCGGCAAATGGCACACCCAGCTGGTTTACCTGTGACTTCAAGACAGCCAAAAAGGTCTTTGAAAAGGAGTATCTTGCCCAACGCCTCAAACAGAATGACGGTAACGTTTCCAGAACTGCCGAACAAATAGGCATGGAACGAAGTCATCTGCACAAGAAATTAAAATCACTAGAAATAATTGATTAACTCATATCAACATACTGTTTTAAAGGAGTAACCATGTTTCCAGATTATCGCCCTCGCCGTCTTCGTAGAAATGAAACCCTCAGAGGACTTATTCGCGAGACCCGTCTTTCAGCAGACCAGCTGGTCTACCCTCTCTTCGTCATGGAAGGGAAAAATAGCATGGAAGAGATTTCTTCCATGCCCGGAGTATACAGAATAACCGTGGACAAACTTGCTGCTGAAGCAAGGGATTGTTTGAAGCTTGGCATTAAAAGTGTCATTCTCTTTGGTCTTCCAGCTAAAAAAGATCCGGTAGGAACCGGTGCCCATGATAAAAACGGTATAATTCAGAAAGCTGTCCGTGAACTGAAAAAAAAGGTTCCAGAAATGCTGGTTATCACCGACGTCTGCCTCTGCGAATACACCGATCACGGTCACTGTGGCTGCATCATAAACAATGAGGTGGACAACGATGCAACCCTTGAAATTCTTGCCAAAACAGCACTCTCTCACGCCCGGGCCGGAGCCGACATGGTCGCCCCCTCAGATATGATGGATGGCCGTATTGCTGAAATCAGGGCAATTCTTGATGAAAACAACTTTGATTCCATTCCGATCATGTCCTACTCCGTAAAATATGCCTCAGCATTCTATGGACCTTTCAGGGATGCAGCAGACTGTGCACCGCAATTTGGTGATCGCAAAAGTTATCAGATGGATCCAGCAAACAGCCGTGAAGCCCTGCGAGAGGCGACTCTTGATGTTGATGAGGGGGCTGATATCCTGATGGTGAAACCTGCTGTTGCCTATATGGACATCATCAGCAAACTGAAAGAGGAATTTGACCTGCCAGTTGCAGCCTATCATGTCAGTGGTGAGTATGCCATGATTCAGGCTGCCGCCGAAAAAGGCTGGATTGACGGCAAGAAGGTCATGGAAGAGACCTTACTTTCGCTCAAACGTGCTGGAGCGGACATTATCATCACCTACTTTGCCAAGGATATGGCAAAGCTTCTACAGAACAGGAATTAATCTGAAACAAGGGTTTAAACAGGAGCTGACCTGTTTAAACCCTTCTGGTAGAGAAAATCTCTCTTTCCTTTTAATTTCAATATCTCCAATATCACAAGATAAAAAACAGAGCCAGTATTTGAAAGAATAAACATTCTATGAAGGAATCATATGTTTATCAGTGTTCTTGATCTTTTTAAAATTGGAATAGGTCCTTCCAGCTCCCACACTCTGGGACCAATGACGGCAGCAAAATATTTTCTTGCTAAAGCAACTGACTATCTTACCGTAAATCCGATAGTTCATGCCCCGTCAATACGCTGTATTCTGAAAGGTTCCCTCGCCTTTACCGGAAAAGGTCATGCCACAGATAATGCCATAATCCTGGGACTACATGGTTACTCTGCTGAGAACCTGGGGGGCATAAAAATCAGCCAATTAGTTAAAAGACTCAAGGACAAACAGTCTTTGACTCCAAACGATACAACAAAAATCGCCTTTTCCGCCTCAAAAGATATCATATTTGATTTTGAAAAGGGTCTGACTGAGCATCCAAATGGCATGATCTTTGAGTTACGTGATCTAAATAACCAAATGCTGCTTTCTGAGACCTACTTTTCCATTGGTGGTGGCTTTATCTCCACCCTTGCAGAAATGAATCAGCTGGTGGCACCAATAAGGCTAATACCGGCAACGGACTGCCCATATCCTTTTGATTCGGCACAGACAATGCTTAAAATGGCTGCCGCCAGCAAGCTATCCATTGCTCAAATGAAAAAAGCTAACGAGCTGCAGTATATATCGGAAGAAAAACTCAATAGAGGATTAGATACTATCTGGCAGACAATGCGCCTCTGTGTTGAGGCAGGATTGAAAAATGAAGGGATACTTCCTGGCGAGCTGCAACTCCCCAGACGAGCAAAACAATTACATCAACAACTTCTTGAAAAAACTGATGAGGCCAATATTATTGACTGGCTCTGCGCCTATTCCATTGCCGTAAGCGAGGAAAACGCAGCCGGTCATCCAGTGGTTACAGCTCCCACCAATGGAGCAGCTGGAGTAATTCCGGCAATTCTTTATTATCTTGTCAGCCATGAAAAAATCACCAAAGAACAAATTCGTGATTTTCTCCTTACCGCAGGTGCAATCTGCGGTCTTATTAAACATAGAAGTTCAATTTCCGGTGCCGAAGTTGGCTGTCAAGGAGAAGTGGGTTCAGCGTCCTCAATGGCCGCTGCAGGTTTATGTGAAGTCAGGGGAGGCAGCCCGGAAATGGTAGAAAATGCCGCAGAAATAGCTCTGGAACATCATCTTGGTATGACCTGTGACCCTGTAAAAGGATTGGTTCAGATACCCTGCATTGAGCGCAACGGTTTTGGTGCAGTAAAAGCCTATACAGCAGCATCGCTGGCACTCAGGGGACGAGGAGTTCACTATATGCCACTTGACAGCTGTATTGCAGCCATGAAACAAACAGGTCTGGAAATGTCGCAGAAATTCAAAGAGACTTCTCTGGGTGGACTCGCAGTAGCGAACACTGAGTGTTAAACACATTATCTTGATTTTTTATAAAATGTAACGATATAGAGTTCTTCCAGCCCAGGATAACATCATCCGTGGACTGAATAGATATTTTAGCTGTTCTGCAATACCTCAATCGAGTACATTAGGCTCCTTACCAAAAACATGCTAAACAAATTACAATCACAGGAAAACAGATAAGCCATGCTCAATATCGACCAATCTACCCTGTTTGGCAAGGGACATCACAGAGAATGTTATGTTCATCCGCAGGATTCCAGTCTCTGCATTAAAATAATTGTGGATGATAAACCCAATGACAGACAGGTTAAACGCGAAAAGAACTATTACAAACATTTACAAAAAAGAAATGTATCTTTTGAAATGGTTCCCAGATACCACGGTGACGTTGAGACAAACATGGGGCCTGGTTCTGTCTTTGACATGATAACAGATCATAACGGCGAGGTTTCAAAAACCCTGGAATATTATCTTTCCAGCAGTAAGCTTACAGAAGAAAATTATGAAGGATTATCGAGATCTTTTGCCCAACTCAAAACATATCTCATCAGAGAACGCATCATCACCATGACCCTTGCAGCCAGAAACATAGTCTGTCAACGCGACAAAAGCGGTATTATTCGATTTTCGGTAATTGATAATATTGGCAACTCGGATTTTATCCCCATCTGCAACTATATCGGTTCCCTCGCCAGACGTAAAATTATCAGACGGTGGAAGAGGTTTGAAAAGAGACTGCTTGCTGCCTACCCTGACAATAAACCTCTGCACAGCATGATTAAAGAACAGTAAATTTCTCGCTTAACAGTAAAATCCAAAGCTATCGTTGAATGAATGCAGCTTTAGGTAAATAATACGATTGGGAGTACATCATGAGTATTGATATTGGTAAATTTCTGGCAACAGTCAAGGAAGCAGTTAAGGATAAGGATGTTCCAGTTGTCGATCTTATCGCCGTTCAAACCCAGGATCCTTTTAAGGTACTGGTCGCCACCATTCTCTCTGCCAGAACAAAGGATGAAACTACAGCTCTCGCAGCAGGCAAGCTTTTCAAAAAAGCTGACACAGCCAAAAAACTGGCAAGACTCTCCGAAGAGGAATTGCAAAAACTTGTCTACCCTGTTGGCTTTTACAAGAACAAGGCTGGATACCTGAAAAAACTGCCAGAAGCTCTTGGTAAATTTAACAATGAAGTACCAGATACCATAGAAGAACTTGTCACCCTGCCCGGTGTTGGGAGAAAAACAGCAAATCTTGTGCTCAGCGTGGCCTTTAAAAAACCCGCTATCTGTGTGGACACCCATGTACACAGAATCATGAATATCTGGAAATACGTGGAGACGGACACTCCACTTAAAACCGAGATGGCCCTTCGGGAAAAACTGCCGCTGGAATACTGGATTCCAGTCAATTCGCTTCTTGTCTCCTTTGGTCAATCTATCTGCAGACCTGTATCTCCTCATTGCAGCATTTGCCCGTTAGAAGCAGAATGTCCCCAAAAAGATGTCACTCCACGCAAAACAAAAAATCATCCGGCAAGCAGCTATAATTATATTTCATGGAATGTTAACGGCATTAGAGCTATTGAAAAAAAAGGCTTTATCGACATAGTTCAGGAACTTGCCCCGGATGTTATCGGTATTCAGGAAACAAAGGCTCAGCCGGATCAATTATCAGACAAGCTGAAAAACATTCCGGGCTATCAATCCTATTTCCACAGTGCTGAAAAGAAAGGTTACTCAGGCGTTGCCTTCTACAGTAAAATTAAGCCGCAACAGGTTATTTACGGTATCGGCATTGAAGAATTTGACTCTGAGGGGAGAGTCATTACTCTGGAATTCAAGGACCATTATCTGATTAACATCTACTTCCCAAACAGTGGCGATAAATTAAAACGCATTGATTACAAACTCCGTTTCAACAATGCCCTGCTGAATTTTGCCAAGGAACTGGAGAAAAACAAATCGGTTATTCTCTGTGGTGATTTTAATGTGGCTCACAAGGAAATTGACTTAAAAAATCCTAAAAACAATGTGAAGAATGCCGGTTTTACCCCCGAAGAAAGAGCCTGGATGGATACATTTCTCAAGGCAGGATTCATTGATACTTTCAGGAAATTCAATAAGGAACCGGAAAATTACACATGGTGGAGCTATAGATTCAGCGCAAGAGCGAAAAATATTGGCTGGCGTATAGATTATTTCTGTGTCTCAAAAAAAGCCGAGAAACGAATCAAAAACGCAGCAATCCTAAAGGATGTTTTAGGTTCGGATCACTGTCCTGTCTCTCTTGATTTTGCCTTTGGTGGATAAATGCAGCAACTCACCATAATTTTTCAGAAAAAACATGGCGAGCCATAAAAAATTTTTAAAAGGCAATAATGTCCCGGCGATGAGCTCGTACATATTCCAGGGTTTTTCTTGTACCAGCAGCAAAGCTGTACTTTTCAAGCTGCTCGACATCACACCAGACAAGATTCAAATCTCCCTCTGGAATAGCCTCAGCTTCAACAAGGAAAGGATATAATTCTACCCTGTTCGTGGTATAAGAATGACTAATTTGTCCAAGCAATTGAGTTTCCATTTTCTTCTTTCCAAAAAATTGGCTCAGAAGCTCACGGCACCCCTCTTCTGGAGATTGAGACTCTTTCAGGTCAAGACCTGGAAGCTCCCACAATCCTTTCCAGAGATTATTTTTACCTTCACACTGCCGAATCGCGACCCTGCTATCAACCAATAAAAAAAGACCTACCCGTTCAATCTTCCTTATCTTTTTTTTAGGTGCCTTGCGTGGTCTTTCGGCAACAACGCCTCTTTCTGTGGCAAGACAATAGTTGCTGACAGGACATAGCCCACATTTGGGATTTCTTGCAGTGCAAACCATACCACCAAGATCCATAAGAGCCTGATTCCAGAAACGAGCCTGTCCAGCCGGCAGAATTTGTTCTGCTACCTGATGAACCCTGCTCTGTACCTCCTTTTCATTGACAGGCCTATCAATATCCAAAAGTCTTACAAGAATACGAACAACATTAGCATCTACGGCAGGTACAGTCACATTACCGGCAACAGATGCTATCGCCGCAGAAGTGTATGCGCCAATACCAGGTAAACGACGGAGAACAGTTACTGAATCAGGAACAATACCACCATACTCACTGACAATCAGTTTTGCAGATTTATGCAGATTCCGTGCCCTGGTATAATAGCCAAGCCCTTCCCACATCTTTAAAATTTCCTGTTCATCAGCTAGCGCAACATCTTCAACTGTCGGGAACCGATCAATCCAGCGTAAAAAACAGGCGACGCCCCTCTCCATCTGAGTCTGCTGGAGCATAATCTCGGAAATCCAGACATGATATGGGTTATATGTCGTTCGCCAGGGTAGCGGCCGTTTATTTTCCTTAAACCAGCCAAGCAAAAGTGACTGAAAATTCTCAAGTCCAGAAAAAATATCCAGGGGAGGCATCAACTCGTTCCAAATCCAAAATATCTGCCCAAGGCAACAACCCCCATACCAATCAACACAGTAAGAGAAAGACTCTTTGTCTTAATCGCTACAGGAAAAGCAACACAGGCGGCGTAGAGAAAGAGATTATCAAAACTGACATCTATCCCCTGCTCCCGACAAAAGAGACCAGGTATCAGCAAAGCTGACAGGATGGCAGGGGGGATAAGGCGTAACCAGGCAACTATCAGGGGAGAAAGTTGCTTGCCACTTAAAAAAAGTATCGGCAAAAATCGTGGTAAATAGGTAACAACAGCCATTCCGACAAGAATTACGCTGATTTCTGTTTGATCCATTGCTCAACCCCCAAGCCAACACTCGCCGCAATTATAGATGAAACAATCACATAGGACTGCTGAAAACCAAGAAGATACATAATGGTGGCAATAACACCGGCTAACACTGCCGTAAAAACACGAGGATAATCAATACACTGCCCCACCAGCAGACCAATAAACATTGCCGACAAGGCAAAATCAAGCCCATAAGGTTTAATATCTCCAATAAGCTCAGCCGCTACCAGGCCAAGAACTGTACCCAGTATCCAGGAGAGTTGACAGGTCACATTCAATGCCAGCACCTCAAGCTTCTTGTCATTCAAGACTGTGGACGCCGATGAGTGCAGGGCAAAGGTCTCATCTGTCAACTCCCAGGCAAAGAGAGCCTGAGCCGATCTTTTCCATTTGGACAGATAAGGAGCAAGAGATGCCGCCATCAATATATGACGCAGGTTAACGATAAAGGTAGTCACAATAATGGCAAAAGCTCCTGCTCCAGAAGCAATCAGCCCCACAGCAATGAACTGTGCCGAACCAGCGAAAACAATGATTGACATGAGCAGAGCATTAAAAGATGACAGTCCGCTCTTGCCAGCCAGAACGCCGTAGGCAAAACCAATGGGAATATAACCAAGCACAACCGGCATGGCACGCCGTACTCCAGTCATTACCGGTGTAGCCTTTCCTTCAAACACAGCAAACCCTACATGCGTTTATAAAGTTCCAGAGCACGCTCACGAGGCATGAGTTTTTGCCAGTCAGCACCGAGGCAATTTTCCCACAGAGGAACAAGATTTAAAGCGGTAGTCACCATCAGATCAAGCTGCTCTTCTGTAAGTTCCCTGGAGATATTTTTCGGCAGATTGATAGCATGGCGAGACATCATCTTGCGAAATTCTTTTACCCCTTCAGGGTAAATTTCTTCCAGCACATCAAATGCTATACAACAACCAATACCATGATGGGTACCAAGCACATAGGAAAGCCCATAAGAAAGTGCATGACAGGCACCAACCTGGGAATAGGCAATAGACATACCGCCAAAGTAGGATGCCATCATCAGTTTATCCGCGTGATCGTCATGATCCTCCAGAAAAACCTGGCGACACAACTCAATGGACTTCTCTCCATACGCCTTACTGAACTCATTGATAAAATGACCTTCAAGAGATTCCACATCATGAATATAGCAATCCATACCAGTATAAAACCACTGCTCCTTTGGTACTCCTGCGGTAAGTTCAGGATCAAGAATAAGCTGGTTATAAAGAGTATAATCGGAATTTATACCAAGTTTCTTGTCAGGCCCCGTGAGAATGGCAGTACGGGAAATTTCAGCACCGGTACCGGAAAGAGTGGGGATACCGACTTTATAAACACCTGGATGTTCAATAAGATCCCAGCCCTGATAATCAGCAGAAGAACCAGGATTATTAAGCATCAATGAGGTTGCCTTGGCAGTATCCATAACAATACCACCACCGATACCCACAATTCCATCAGGCTTGAGTCCATCATTATAGGTCTTTACCTGCTGGACACAGGAATCAATATAGGAGGTTTTCGGTTCATCAACGGTTGGCACACGTATAATCAGATCCCTGCCTTCCACAGGCAGACGATCTTCAAGTGGTTTACCCTCGAAAACATCATCTACCATAAAAACCACAAACCCGTTGTCGGTTCTCTTCTCTTTCAGAACATCACCTAATTGGGCAAAAGATCCTCGACCAAAAATTATCTGGGGAACAATAGCAAAATTTCTATACATCATATCCTCGCAGGCAAAAGCTAATATCAAATGACATCATTGTCGCAATGACAACAGAACAAAACAGTTTTACACAAGAAACATAATAATGAAAATGTGAATCTATTTCACAGAAAAATCGAGTAAAAGCGGGTTATGATCCGAACTAGCAACCTGAACCGTTTTTGCTGAATTTACCTCTATCCCCCTGGCCAGAATATGATCCAGTTTATAACCCATAAAGGCTGTGCGATAATCTTCCGAAAAACCAATCTCACGTAAACCAAGGGATGCCCGAAACCACTCAACCACATCCTGGCGGTCGCTACTCCAGCTATTAAAATCTCCAGCCACAATCATTGGCCCTTTATGTCTGTCTAGCAACTTGGTAAGTATTTGGAGCTGTCTGCTGTATTCTTCAAGCCCCAGGGCAAAATTTACCAGATGCACATTGGCCACAACAAGTTGTTCACTGCTGCTGGCAATTTTATATTTTGTAATCTGGATTCCCTTAGGCAGCTTTATCAGAGGCTCTTCAGCAAAAAGTGAACAAACAGCAGAAGGAGCAATACTGGAACCGGTAACAACCCCCGTTTCAATATCCCGATAACGGAAGGTGGATGCCATGGACCAATAAAGATTTTCCTTAGAGAAAAATTGCCCCAGAGCTTTTGTGGCATACCCTTCCTGTAACACCAACAAATCAGACTGCCTGGTGAATCTGAGTAAGTCTTTCTGCCAGCCTTCATCTTTCGTTTTATGGACATTCCAGACAGTCATACCAATAGAATCACCATCAAGAGCATCCTGATCTTGCTGTTGCATCGCCTGATTGAAAAACTCTGGACAACATAAGCTGCTTGTAGAAGATGCCACTATTACTGGCAGTTCAACTGTAAAAAAAAGTAGAGGAAAAACAGCAAGAAAACCGAAGAACATCGCTCTTTTTTCAGGAAATATTCTCAAAGTACCTCCTCATATTTATACACTTATCAGCGTAATTTTATTATCGACACACAGAAAGGATGCTTAAGACCTTGAACTTTAAGAACAGATTCTTGCACTACCAATGATTTTACACTGCAATAAATGGTATAATATAACCACAAATCTCAAAAAACAAAGTGAGAGTATGAATATTCTTTTCGATCTCGATGGTACCTTAACAGATTCCAGTGAAGGCATAACCAAATCCATTCAGTATGCCTTGCAGGAGCTGGGCAAACCTGTACCTTCCAGAGAAAAACTCCTGCTATGTATTGGCCCACCTTTATTAACAAGCTTTCTTGGCAAACTTGGCATGAAAACCGAAACTGAAGCTAAAAAAGCTGTTAGCCTCTATCGCAAACGCTATGCAAAAAAAAAAGGGCATATAGAAAACAGGGTGTACGATAATATATTTGCAACCCTTGACGATTTAAAACAACAGGGCCACAGCCTTTTCGTTGCCACAGCAAAGCCACAGGTGCAGGCACGGCCCATCCTCCAACATCTTCAACTTGCGCCCTATTTTAAGAAAATTTACGGCAGTGAACTCGATGGCAAAAACCAGCAAAAAACTGATCTGATTGCCACAATTTTACGTAAGGAAAATCTTCCTGCAAATAATACCATCATGGTAGGAGACAGAGAGTATGATATGCGAGGTGCACGTAATAACAAGGTATTACCCATTGGAGTAAGTTATGGCTTTGGTTCAATAAACGAACTGAAAGCTTCAGGTGCTGCTTACCTGGCTCAGGAACCTTTACAAATCGCCTCAATTGTAAGAAGTATTATGAAGTAACCGCAACCATAATCAAAACCAACAAATTTACTTCATCATAGACATATTGGCTGTAACCATGCCTGCAAAAATATTTGCCACACGGCACTATATTTCATCGTTTTTATAATATCCTGGCTAAACACTATTCAAGAGTAATCCTTGGGCAAAATACTCCAACGATTTGTAATAGTAATAATTACTATTCCTTGACATTTGCCTGTGAGGGAGTGTATATAAACTCATATTGAGCATATGAACAATATGCCATACAGTACCACTAGCAAACAAAGGAGGTTTTATGGTGGAAGAAACCGAAGTTGGATGCTCTCGTCCGGCAAGTGGCCCAGTCGAAGAAGCACAACAGGAAGAACGACAAACAACAGAGTCCGTCAAGGAGGAACGTTCAATGATTATGGTAGGCCAAGAAGCACCGGACTTCTCAGCTCCGGGCTATCAACAGGGAAAATTTATCAACGTTAAGCTCTCAGATTTTCGAGGTAAATGGGTTGTTTTATGCTTTTATCCCGGTGATTTTACTTTCGTCTGAGCAACCGAAATTTCAGCGGTCGCTGAAAAATATCCCGAATTCCAGAAACTCGGAGTTGAAGTTCTTTCAGTTTCCATCGATTCAATGTTTGTTCACAAAATGTGGGATGATGATGAATTGAAAAAAATGGTGGAAGGTGGTGTACCTTTCCCAATGCTTTCTGATGCCAGTGGTAAAATTGGCAAAACTTATGGCGTATTTGACGAAAATGCAGGAGTTGAAACGCGTGGAAGATTTATCATTGACCCCGATGGCGTCGTTCAGGGCTATGAAGTCCTGACCCCGCCTGTAGGCCGCAATGTCAATGAGTCTCTTCGTCAGATTCAGGCTTTCCAGCTTGTACGGGAGAGCAAGGGATCTGAAGCAACACCTTCTGGCTGGAAACCAGGTAAAAAGACCCTCAAACCAGGAATTGATCTGGTAGGTAAGGTTTGGGAAGTCTGGAAAACAGAGGAAGCTTTTGATTAACCTATCAAGCTTTTGCACCGCGATGTAGATATCTCGTCGAAACGCAAGCATATACAGGGGAGTTGTTAACTCCCCTTCATTTTACGCAACGGGGTATAAAAATGAAATGGAAACAATTTCTCACCCCTGTTTCATCAATTAATGGTCAGCAGGCACGGGAACTGACTCAAGCCACAACCGACAAGGACATTCTCTATCTTGATGTTCGTCAACCGAAAGAATATGAAAAGGAACACCTGCCCGGAGCCAAACTTATTCCCCTTGGCGAGCTCGACAACCGATTAGCCGAACTGGATCCCGAACAACCGACGATAATTTACTGAGCCATTGGTGGTCGCAGCCGGGTTGCTGCACAACTACTGGCAGGCAGAGGCTTCCACAATATTTACAATTTGAGTGGAGGCATAAAGGCCTGGGAAAAGATTACCGCCACTGGAACAGAAGAACAGGGTATGGAGATCTTCACCGGTAAGGAAACAGCTGAAGAATCGATTATTATCGCTTACGGTCTTGAAGAAGGTTTACGGGATTTCTATCTGACAATGATAGAGAAGACTTCTGATGAAGCTGCCCGTTCAATCTTTTCAAAACTTGCAGAAGTTGAGTCAGTTCACCAGGACAGGCTCATTGCATTCTACAATGAATTAACAGGAAAAGAGATAACCAGGGATGATTTTATACAATCAATTGTTTCGCCAGGTCTTGAAGGCAGAATGAGTACAGAAGAATACCTTGCCCGCTTTCATCCCGATCTCAATTCGATAACAGATATTATCTCCCTTGCCATGGGAATAGAGGCACAGGCCCTGGATCTCTACCAGCGGGCATCCGAAAAGGCAACAGATCAGAAAGGACGTAATGCCTTACAACAAATTGCAAATGAGGAACGAACACATCTCCAATATCTTGCTGATTTTATAAATAAAAGAATAAGTTAAGGAGAGGTCATGGCAAAAAAAAACCTGGTATTGATTGGCGGCGGTCACGCCCATATGGTAACTCTTGCAAAATTACACACCTTTATCGAAAAAGGATATGGTGTGACGGTCATCCAGCCTTCGAATCACCACTATTATTCAGGTATGGGTCCTGGAATGCTTGGGGGGACATATGCACCAGAAAAGATACGTTTTAATACCCGAAAAGTGGTTGAAGAACAGGGGGGGATTTTTGTCAAGGACAAGGCAAAATCAATTGATCCAGACAAGCAATTGGTCCATCTGAAAGGTTCTGCTGAACCTGTTTCCTACGACGTTCTCTCCTGCAATGCGGGATCCTATGTACCTCGTGACGACATCCTTGAAGATCCAACCATTTTTACAGCAAAACCGATTGAGGGTCTTCTTCATGCCAGAACTGAAATACTGCAAACAGGCAGTAACAAAAAACTTGAAATTGCTGTAATCGGTGGAGGGCCATCCTCTCTTGAAATTGCAGGAAACCTCTGGCAACTCTCTCAGGAAAGAAACGCACCACAAATTTCGATCCGCATTTTTGCTGGAAAAAAATTAATGAATCGTCTCCCCGCAAAAATAGGATATTTGGCTCGTAAGATTTTCCAAAAACGTGGCATCGAAATTATTGAAGGCTCTTATGTCAAGGAAATGGGCAAAGGCAAGATTCTTCTTGAAAATGGAACAGACTACAAGGCCGACTATCTATTCCCCGCCATGGGCGTAAAACCATCGAAAATATTTGCAGCATCCGGTCTCCCCACCGGTAATGATGGGGGACTGCGTGTAAACAAATTTTTACAATCCACTGGTTATCCCAATATATTTGGCGGCGGTGACTGTATCTACTTTGAAGATCAGCCTCTTGACAAGGTTGGGGTTTATGCAGTACGCGAAAACCCGGTTCTTTTCGATAATCTGCATGGAGCGCTGGCAGGAGAGGAACTGAGTGCATTCGAGCCAGGCGGTAAATATTTGCTTATTTACAACCTGGGAGCAAATACCGGTATCTTCTGCAAATGGTCCATTATATTCTCGGGTAAACTTGCTTTCCTGATTAAAGATTATATTGACCAGAAATTTATCAAGACATTTCAAGCCGTTGAGCAGAAACTGTAAAAGGAGAAAAAATGCGATATCGACATGATCTGGGTGGTGAATATTCCCCGCTTTATTATCTTGCTGCCCTGGGCAGTGGAGGGTTGACAGTCTCATTTTTTATGTACCTGATGTTTATGGTACCACACCCAAACACTCCAATCCCGACTTTTGAGGACTTAATGGCAACCGCCGGAACTGGCTCACTGCTTATGCCTGCATTAACGGTCGCTGCAGTAACAGGAGTGATAATCTTTGCCTTTAGCCATTTTCGACTTCTCATCTGGAATATTAAGGAGTATTCGCTGTTCAAAAGGACAGAGCAGTTTCAAAATCTCAAAAAATCCAATGGTGAGGTGCAACTCATGGCAATCCCTCTCACCTACGCCATGACAATCAATGTCATGTTTATTCTTGGTGCTCTTTTTGTACCAAAGCTCTGGGAAATAGTTGAATACCTTTTTCCCTTTGCCTTGCTCGGTTTTCTCTCGGTAGGGATATACGCCATAAAAATTTTTATTACGTTTTTTTCGAGGGTTATTACCTTTGGTCAGTTTGACTGTGAAAAAAATAACAGTCTCAGCCAAATGCTCTCAATCTTTGCCTTTTCCATGATTGCTGTTGGCTTTGCAGCCCCCGCTGCCATGAGTCACACCCCGCTCTACTCAGCCATAGGCATCCTTTTCTCCATTGGTTTTATTGCCATTACTATTGTTCTTTCAGTCATCAAGATTGTTCTGGGATTTAGAGCCATGTTTGAACATGGCATCAACAAGGAGAGTGCGGTTTCACTCTGGATTCTGATTCCGATTCTAACAATCCTCGGCATTGCCCTATACAGAATATCTATGGGGCTCGACCATAATTTTGGAATTGCAACACATCCCTGGTCTCATCTGATGCTGTTTACTGTTATCCTGACCTTACAGATTTTCTTTGGTCTGCTTGGTTTTCGAGTAATGAGACAGATCGGTTACTGCAAAGAATTTATCTCTGGGAACAGTCGTAGTGTTGTCGCCTATGCAGCAATCTGCCCTGGGGTAGCATTTTTTGTTCTGGGAAATTTCATGCTTCACAAAGGACTGATTGCCGCCGGTCTGATGACTCAATATTCACTATTGTACTGGCTGCTTTACCTTGCTCTTCTTGGAGTACAGCTGAAAACCATCCAGGTCTTATTCCGCCTTAATAATAAACTGTTAAAGGCAACTACCTAATCGAGTGCTAACAGCAATTTTACGGAAGCAGTGAAGCCCCTTTCAGCTCATACTGCTTCCATACCTCTTCCGGTACCATACTGCCGCCAGTCGCCCAGACAAGATGAGTTCCACCTTTCAGTTGTTTCTCTGTCAGCTGAAGTTCTTCTGTAAACCTTGCTATATGAACGACCCCGGAAAAGCCCAATAGAGCCGATGGCTCAAGAGCAATTTCTTCAGAACGATACAATAAGGCAAGTTGACGATACATCTCTTCATCCGTAACTGTATAGAGTCCCGAAAGTAAGGGTTCCATTGTTCTGGCAACAAGCCCGGAAGGTCTGCTCACAGCCAGCCCATCGGCATCAGTCTTTCCGTCCAAGCCAAGCTCCTTTGCCGATATCCCATTATAAAGTCCAGAGGCAAGTCCAACAAGCATCGCCGGAGCTGCTGCTGGTTCACCGAAAAAGCAATGAACATCATCTCCAAATTGCAGCTTCAAACCATAAGTAATACCACCGGGGCCACCTCCGACCCCGCAGGGCAGATAAACAAAAAGAGGCGTTTCCCTGTCAACCACTATCCCTTGTTCTGCCAGTTGCAATTTCAACCTCTCCGCAGCAACAGAATATCCAAGAAACAGATCTCTCGAATTTTCATCATCAATAAAATGGCAAAATGGATCACTTTCAGCCAGGGCCCGTCCCGCAGCCACAGCTTCACTATAATCTGCCTGATGTTCAACGACCTCAACCCCCTTACCACGAAGGACATCCTTTTTCCATGTCCTGGCATCCACCGACATGTGAACAATGACCTTAAAACCCAGTCTGGCTCCCATAATACCGACGCTCAAGCCTAAATTACCCGTTGAACCCACAACAATCGAGTAGCGACTGAATAACTCCCGGCAGTCTCTTGATAAGAGAACGGAATAATCATCGTCAGGCTTCAGCAGCTTATGCTTAACAGCAGTTTTTTCGGCAAATCTCAGCACTTCATATATTCCGCCTCTTGCCTTGATCGAGCCAGAAACAGCAAGATGGCTATCCAGCTTTATAAACAGTTTTTCAGGAACCGTCTTGCCATATCTCTCTAGTAGGACCTTGCGCATTCGGGGAATTTCCCTGACTGGCGACTCTATAATCCCCTCCAGAGGGACAGTCTCAGGAAAAGTGCTGGCAATGTACGAACGAAAACGAGAAAGACATGCTGAAGCGTCCAGAACATCCTTCTCACAAAACAACAAATTTTGCTTACAAGATGCAAATTTCTCCCGCTTCGGATTTATCCAGAATGTTTCCTGCAAAGAAATAATATCCTGAAAAACAGGTTTTTCCCGAATCAAATCATTAAGGAAGTCTTTATCCATTTTTGTGAGTCCTTATATAAATAAAAAAGGAAAGAATTCAGTATGATCAACCTGCCTGGAAAGTCCTCAGCTCAGGCAGGTATTTTTATCCCTGCAACAAATCTCCTGTTCAAATTGCAGCAGACGCTTTTTGACAGCCAGTCCGTGAGCAAAACCAGTAAGTTTACCATTTGCCCCAATCACCCTATGGCATGGAATAATTAATGGAACGGGATTCTTACTATTTGCCATCCCCACAGCACGAGCTCCGCCAGGATTACCAATAACGTCAGCAATCTGTCCGTAAGTACGAGTTTCACCAAAAGGAATATCCCGCAAAGCCTCCCAAACAGATTTTTGAAAATCGGTACCCTGTAAATCAAGAGGTAGAGAAAATTGCCGAAGTCGCCCCTCAAGGTAATACTTGATTTGCTCTTCCGCTTCAGATAGCATCGTCTCACTCTGCTGCCAGGCATCATTAATGTTGAACTCCCTCTTTCCCTCAGCTGTCTCCAGATGCAGCCGACTGATACCCCGAGCTGTGCCAACTACAATGATATTGCAAAATGCAGTTGTAAATGTGTTGTAATAGACCTTATTCATTCGCCCATCCCTCACTCCCAATAAAATATGGACAATTAGCTCTCTAACCAATACTGTTATATAATTGACATACCAAGAGTCTTTCACCTGAACTGAATAAAGAATGAAAAAAGCCCATATAGAAATTCATATATCTGTAATATTATTCGGTATGACCGGACTTTTCGGTAAATTTATTGTGGCAGATTCAACCATGATTGTTTTTGGCAGAGCTGCTTCTGCTGCTATTGCCATCTTTATTGGTATGAAGATCTGTAAAATGAATTTTGCAGTTTCTTCCAGACGAACATTAGGCTTACTACTGCTCTCTGGACTTATACTGATGGTGCATTGGGTCACATTTTTTCACTCAATACAAATATCCACCGTCGCCATAGGGGTTATTGGTTTCTCAACCTTTCCAATTTTTGTAACGTTCCTCGAACCAGTATTTTTTAAACAACGACTCCGAAAAATTGATATTGTCAGCGGATTTCTGGTAGTAACAGGACTATTTCTGGTGAGCCCGAAACTATCCCTTGCCAACTCGGCAACGGTCGGACTTGCATGGGGAATTTTTTCTGGAGCAATTTACGCATTTCTTGCCCTGATAAACCGTCATCTTGTAAAAGAAAATTCTTTTCTGCTTGTTGCCTTTTTCCAACATTCAACAGCAGCCTTTTACCTGCTGCCCTTTATATACGTAAGCGGAGAGATACCAGACTATAACACGATCTGGTTACTGATTATTCTGGGCGTTATCTGCACAGCCCTACCCCAGACACTTTTTATAAAGTCACTCAAAGAACTCAAGGCACAACTTGCCAGTATTGTCATCGGCCTGGAACCTGTCTACGCGATATTCTTTGCGGCTATACTTCTTGGGGAAATTCCAGACATCCAGACCATCGTCGGCTCTGTGATCGTTTTAGGAGCTGTAATGCTTGCCATGAAAGCGCACTCGGTTCCCAGAAAAAGTTGAAAATAAAAAACTATAGCATCCTCCGACTAAAGCCCGGAATATCTATAGTTTTTATGCTGACCATGCTGGCGAGTTCCACCCCTGTGAACTCGATGGAGCCAAACAATCCTCGACCAGACAGATGGCAATTTTTTGACTGTAATTGTCGGATCGAGCTTAAAATAAAAGCTGTTACATCTGTTCCACAGGAAGTTGATTGCCCATTTCTGCAGGCTGATCAAAGGCATCAAAATCAGGTCTCTGGGTCTCAGTTTCGCCGTTCATCTCTCTGACCCGTACCATAGGCAGCAGCTGGGGATCAATCTTATTCATTTCCTGTTCAACTCTCCCTATGTTTCTGCGCACCTTATCCGCAATCTCCACATCAGGATAGTCAATCAGAATCTGCCTTAAAATTTTTCGAGACTCAATAAGAAGCAGTTTCTGACTCTCTACATCTGTGGTTTTGGTATATCTGATAAAGGCGTCAGCAGCCCTTCTACGATCTTCCTGGGCAGCCTTCAGAGAAATTTCCGCAATCTTGGCAGTTGCCTTATCGTCATACTCGGTTCCAAGCAACTCAGTGAACCCCTGAATCGCCTCATCAAACTTATCCGCACGAACCAGAAGCATGGCCTCGTTCCACTGCTTCTGCAGCTCCTGAATCTTCTCCATCTTCTCGGTTTCACGACTCACAGCATCAGCTAGCAGCAATTCATCTATCCTGGCATTGACCGCGGCCTCCTTTTCCGGCCCAATGAGCTCAAGTGGAATTGTTTGCAAAAATGCCACAGCATCCTCAAATTTGTTATCTCCACTCAACTCATCCACTGTCACCCACAAACCCTTGTACCAGGTGTCCGCCACCAGCATAACATCCTTTTTAATAGTATCAGCATTTGAGGCAACCGGAGAATATGGATAGTCCTTGAGAAAGTTCTCTGCCTGCCAGACGACTTTATAACCATCCCGTCCTGGTAGAAAGCCAAGATAATCCCGAAGGAGTCTTGAGTAAGCAGTAAGCTCAGCTGCATTGGAACCGCTTCTGGCAAGAATGGAAAGCTGCAGGGCAGCCCAATCACTCAACTTTGCCATAGCACGATATTCATCCTCAATAACTTTATACTGTTTTGTGGCAGCCTGATAATCGCCAGAGGCCGTATGCAAATCAGCTACCTTTTTATAGAGGGAAAGAAGATCTGTACCTACCGAAGAACGCATCGACTGTATGATCTCTTCATAAAGCTTGATTGCCTGATCTTCCTGATGGAGATAGATCAATGCCTGACCGTAAAGAACCTTGGTTTCAAGACTCAACCGCGAGCGCTGGTCAGCAGGTACCTCAGACCACTTCTGCAAAACATTCTCATATTCACGATGTTTACTATACTCTGCAATCAGACTTTCAATAGTGCCAAGTCCCTTGAGTTCACTACCAGGTCCAAGAGTGGATTGACCATCAAGCATATCTGCCAGAAGTATGCCGCATTCCCCATCAAGAAAGGCAACATCTTCCTTCTGCACCTTATAGGGCATCCCTGGAGTTACAGCTGCAAGGCCATCCTCACTGAGCAATGCCGTACGAAGAGAAGTATAACCATTTAATACTTGCTGAATACCCCGAAAACAACGAACCATACGTTGGGTCTCATTCTGGCTCAGTTCCAGACCAATAGTCATCTCGTCCAGTTCTTTCCAGCGATCAAGTTTCTTCCCATAGGCGGCAAGCCTCTCATCAACATACTCAAGGGTCAAGGAAGGTTGCACAACTTCTTTGGCCTCTTCAATGCCTCCTCCAAAAGAAGGATTCTCTTCATAAAGCTCATAGGTGTCCAGAGGTTTAGAGTCAGTTTCAACTCGCTGTACCTGATTTTGAGGAGTAACAGGCACCTTCGGATACACCGCACGCTTCATTTCAACACAGGCTGTCAAGGTAAAAAGGGATAACACGGCCAAAGAGGTATAAATAGATTTCTTCATTGTTTTGTTAAAGTCTTTATTCAATCTTCTGAAGTTTAATAAACTGTCCTGGATCCGCAACAGATACCGATAATACACTGAGTAAACAAAGCAGATAATTTTGCCAAAGTATAAGTCTACAACAATTTATCGGAAGATAACAGATTATTCTACAGTCCAAAATGGGCTGTATCTTCTCTTCAGGACGAGCTTACCTTCCTCACTTAAATCTCCCAGCACAAGCATGGCAGGAGTATTACCATCAGATTCAGAGACTTTTGTCTTGGGTTCAAGAGGTAAACCTCCATTTTTGGTATCCATGGCAACCAGCACTTGCCCGCCGTTTCCCCTGTCAATAGAGAGTCCATTAAAAAGGATATCAACGGTGTCAATTCTGTCACCATAGTTGTCAATAGCAAGAAGTCGGTTAACAATATTTATCCAGGCCGGCAAAGCACCAGAAGAGCCCGCAATGCGAATCGATTTGTTCTTCATCTGTTTATTGTCATCATAACCGACATAGACACCGACGGCGTAACCGTTCTCAAGAATCAAGTTACTGCTCCTTGGATGGAGCCCTGGCAGATAACCAAGAAACGCCGCATTGGTATAATCATTGGCAGTACCAGTTTTACCAAGCAGGGGAACTGGCAGCTTAAATTCCTTGAGTTCTCTTGCCCGCTCCGGGTCATCTGAAGTGAAGTGAACCTCACGATGAGCACGATAACCAGTGCCACTTTTTACCACATTCTCCAGAATGTGGCCGATTTCCAGAGTCACGCCCTTATTAAGCACCCTTTTGCTCTTTGGCTGAGCCTGATAAAGCACCTCACCCTCTTCGGAAATTATTCGATCAATAATGCCAAGCTCTTCTCCCCCACCATCTTCCTCCGAAGGGTACTTCCAGGCTGTACCGGTACTCATTGCCTCATACATTCGTACAGCTTCTATAAGAGTAACAACATTGGAACCAAGAGGAAAAGACAGTACAGGCTCAAGTCTGGATTCAATCCCCATCTCTCTGCCAAGAGCCATAAGATAATGAAGCCCGACAGTTACCCGGAAGTCCTTAACATGCCTCAACACATCAAAATCAAAAGGGTTTTTCTGACGTAGCTTTTCATATTCAAGCGATATCTGCGGCAGGATTATATCGTAAGCGGCGCTGGTTATTGTTTCTCCCAGAACAACATTACGCCAGAAACGCCTCTGCTCTTCCCTGCTCATATCAGACAGCATATTACGAATGAGTCCAGATGTGTAGAGCATATAATCTTCATTAGAGTCAAAATCATAACCAAAATGGAATCGTCCGGTGCTAACGGATCGATAAAGATTCGGCATTTTCTCCTTATTTGAATATTGAGGAAATATCGCCGATGAAAAGGCAAAGAGATCAAGACTCTTCTCATATTCCTCGACAAAAATCCTGAGATCATCTTTCAGAACACCTGCTGCCAGAAAACTTTTACCAAGCATCTTCTCACGCAATTTATACTCATCCAGCTCACGCCTGGTAAAGCTCTCATCGTTCTTTCGCTTTTCGGCAAGCTCAAGTTCCCTGGCTGCTTCAAGCTCTTCCAGAAAACGATAATAATCATAACCGTAATCGAGATTTTTCAACTCTTCATGAAGCTGATAATTCACTCAGAAT
>PDWI01000582.1_pt1 | contig 59416 bp, 52 predicted proteins | sample 1430891 | NCBI WGS metagenome assembly PDWI01 (sample SAMN01162508, study PRJNA174530) | Oral metagenome, whole genome shotgun sequencing project. | biome: Marine environment; feature: Marine mammal; material: Swab sample of the gingival sulcus; isolation source: swab sample of gingival sulcus... | reverse complement strand
CCTTGTATACTCCAATGAGAATTTAATTGGTAAGAGGCGTTAAGTCGAAGCTCTCTTGAAGTGTAGCTCTTATTGGGAGTAATGCTGTATTTTATTCCAGACATAAAGCGAACAGTAGCTGCAAGTTTTAATTTTTGAATAGGAGAATAGGAGAGTCCGCTTTCTAAGGTAAAACTAGGCTCACCCTCTGCTACGCTTAGTTGATTAAGGAAAAAGTGGCGGTATTGTCCTAAAGCAAAGAAGTTGACCTTCTCTCCTTTATTATATCCTATACGAGCTTTTATCGTATAATATTTTACCTTATCATAAATAGCTGCAAAAGTCACAGGTAATAGTGTATGGGCATTCTTAGAACTCGCTATTTGTGGCTTTAAGAATAGTTTTTGAGGAGCAATCGTATAGCCTCCTGATACGAGCAGAGAAATTCCGTGCGTAAAGTTGCTAGAAAATCCAAGTTCGGCATCAACTAAAGTCCTTTCGGGAAGTAAAATCTCATTAGGGTGTATAAAAGGATTTCTTTCTTCCCATTCGTGACGACTTGCAGTTATAAGTCCTCCCTTAATATCTGTAAATAACTCAAAGTAGCGAGAAAAAGATAGTTTAGCTTTCACTTTAGGATAAACAAAGAAGCCTATATTTGCAGAGGGACTAAAACCAAGTCCAGCACCAGCAGAGACATTTAGTCGAGCACTTCCTAAATGTGTGTTAAAGCGTATATAAGGAGTTCCTGCAACAAGGAGGTAAAAAGAACTGAGATTTATATTTTTATTGGCTTTAGGGTGCATATAAGAAGAGCGATTGGCTAATATTTCAGATTTTACCCCCCAACGGAAGGCGTTCTTAATACGACTTTCAAAAGAAAAAATGCCCGATAAACGATGTTCGTTAAATTTATTTGCTTTTGTATCGCCCCATTGGGAAGACTTTATTCCTGTATGTTCATAGTTTATTTGCAGAGAATAGTCTCTTTTGTCTTGTTTGTAGGATTGATAATTAAAAAGAACTTGTTCAAAGTCAGAAAAAGAGACAAGAGGAGATATAAAAACAGTTGGTATTGCTTTGATGAGAGGGGAAGAAGCATAATAATTATGCCGATTGATTGCTCCATTAAGGATGAAAGAGCTGATACCTTTCTCTCCATAGTAATGGTAGCCTAGATCTCCATTTGTTTTGTTTTGAAAAACTTTACTTTTCTGCTTATTGGTAAGAGAACTTGTATTCCAAAGGGAGCTGTGTTCAATGTTGAAACAAAAAAGATGTTTTTTTTTAAATAAATTATTGTATCCTGCAAGTAGACGTAACGAGGGAGCAAAACCTCCTCCGAGATGAATATATCCAGGTTTGCCTAGACTGATATATTGAGCAGCTAAATTGCTGACAATAGGTCGTAGGGGAAGTGTAATAGGTGGAATAAAGTCGCCTTTTGTCTGAGGGGGTATAGGCTTTAGGCGGGTGATTTTAGGTTGTTCAAAATAATATTCAGCTTGAGGAACTTGTTCTTTTTCAAGTTCAATTTGGTAATCACTGATAACGAGAAGTTCTCTTTTGAGCGTATCTTTCTTCGTTTGTCCCCAAATAGATGAAGAGGCGATTAAGAGAGTTGTAAAAAGAGCGATATATTTATGATAAGTATAGTTCATAATGCAATAATTCAAAAGATAGCTTATTTATTTTTTGATTTTTGTAACTTTTCTTCGATTAACTCGAGTATTCCATCATCCGTGATAGGATAGTTTTCTTTGAGGCTTTGCAAGTACTGGTCTGCAGAAATAGAATCTCCAGCCTTTTGGAACATTTCTGCACGAAGGAGAAAAGCTCTAGCTAACCAATATTGTTGAGGAGTACCTTTGTTGATAAATTTATCTAAGAGTTGGGTTACTTTGTCTTGATTTTTATCTTCTTTTTGAAGAAGAATAGAATTAACAAAAGCTTCAGCACCGATAGCTGTGTCCGTGTTTTGAGCTAAAGATTGATACTCTTTTAAAGCTTCTTTCAAGTTTTGATTTTGGACAAGTGAATGTGCATAGAGTAAACGAGCTTTTTCTAATTTTTGCTTTCCAATCTCGGAGAAAGCTTTTTCAGAAAGAAGAGTCACCTCTTTATAAAGTTCGGTTTTGTAAGCCATTTCAACAGCATTGCTAAGAGCTTTTCTTCTTTGTCCCAGTTCAGAGGCTACAATGTAAAGTTCTTTGTAATTTTCAAAGGCTTTTTTATAGTTCTGATTTTTCTTTTGCAAAAATCCTAAGCGATTGAGAGTTGTAATAAGTTGTTTGTGATTAAGTTCGCTTTTTTTATTAATAATATCAAGGTAAAGCTCTAGGGCTTTATTCTGATTTGTTTTAAAGAATAGATTGGCAAGATTGACCTTAGCATTTAAAACATCATTCCCACTTTTATATTTTTCAATAAAATATGTAAGAGATTGACTTGCTTTAGGCGAAGATTTTTCGTATTCGCTTTGAGCTGTTTGAAACATTAATGTACGAGCTTCGTCGTTCGATAGGGCAAAATTTTCTTTATTTTCATTTTGAATTTTCTCTATATAGTCGAGTCGTCCTTCCTCAACGCATATTTTCTTTAGATTGTCAAAGGCAGAACTTGCTTCTTGACTCAAAGGGAAATCCTGCATCAATTGAGAGTAACTTTCTAAAGCTTTGTCTGTTTGAGCGTGATTGTAGTAGAGCAGAGCAAGTTGTAGTTGTGCCTGTCTTCCATTTTCAGTATCCTTAAAGTCTTGATAAGTTTGTCTGAAAATAGTTTCAGCCTCTTTGATTTGTTGAGAAAGGAGTAAGGCTCTCCCTTTTTCAAGCATCGCTTTACTTGTTAAAGCATTTTTTGGATTGTTGATGATGAGGGTGTTGAGTACTTCAATCTGTTGTTGATATTCTTTTTGAAGACCTAATATTTCAGCCGAACGATAGAGAGCATAGTTGTTATTATTAGCTTGTAGTTTAAGAGAACGTTGATAGCCCATTAATGCTCCTTTGAGTTCGCCTAAAGAATAGAGACAGTCTGCAAGTCTGTTTTCAGCATCACTTCTTTTAGTATTATTCCCTTGTTTTTTGTTCATAAAATCAAGAAAATACTCTTTAGCTTCTGTGTAATTTTTATTATTGTAAAGGGCATATCCTAAGCGATAAAGGAGTTCTGTACGATTGACTTCTTTTAGCCCTTTGGTAAAGAGAGCTTCTTTCAGACAGTGTATCGCAGAAGGGTAATCTCTTTGAGCCATAAATATCTCCGATTGTATAAGTTTGCTTTCACTGGTGAAAGAAGGTGCTATTTTTTCTTGTAATGCAAGTTTTATCCATTCTTGAGCTTGAGCAAATTGTTCCTTTTGCAAAGATTCTAAAGCAAGATGGTTAAGGACAAATTGTTTTGCTTGACGTATTGTGTAAGATTTGCGTCTGATTTTTTGAATGGATGCCCACGAATTGGCGTAATCTGTATTGGAGAGATAAAATTCAGTTAAGAATTTCTCCATAGTGGGGATATGTTCCGAATGGGGAAATTGGAGTAAGAATTGTTCTGCAATACGTACATCTTGACCAAAGTTAGATTGTCCAGAAGAACGCATTACAAGAGCCATTTCATACATAGCTGCTTCACGGATGTTACTGGGTGTACTTGTTTTTGTTGCCCCTTCGTAAGAAGCAATTGATTCGGCATACTTTCCTAAATCTCTACGCACTCTTCCTAAATAAATATGGGCAATATCTGCTGTTATATCTGAACTACACGACGCTTTTAGAAGGGCAGGTATAGAAGCTTCTAGTTCTCCTTTTTCCATTAAAGCCGTACCAAGTATAAGCCAGTCTTCAGGGAGAAGGGCTTTTTCGTCCGCTTTTTGTAGTAAGGATAAATTTTCGATAGCTTTTTCTCTGTTTCCTATTCTGTAATAAGCATTCCCAGCTACTTGTAAGAGGGTGTTGGGACTAGAATTTTTTAGATTGTAGTCTTTTATAGACTCAATCAGTTGTAGTGCTTTTTGATAGTCTCTTTGTAAGTAATGGATTGTTGCAAGTCCTGCAAAAGCTTCCCCTGCAAAATCAATATCATCTAATAGGTATAGATACTTATTTTTCGCAGATTCAAATTTTTTCTGAGCCAATTCTTCTCCAGCTAAATAGAGTGTAGCCATCTTTCCCCAATAGGATTTTGAGTTTTCTGCATCTTGAAAAAGAGGAGAAAGATCCTGCGTTTGTCCTTGGGTTTTAAGTAAAGAATAAGCAAGTCTAACCTTCCATTCACTTAATTCTTCTTGCGAAAGAGCTGTTCCGTCAATATTTTCAAGTGTATGTCTTGCTCTATAAAATTCTTTTTCTTTCATTAATATGGCAGCTCTGTGCAAGGACAAGATATTACCTTTCGGAGCAGAAGGGTATTGGTCTAAAAAGTTATTGATATGTTGTAGAGCTAGTCCTCTCCCTATATGATAAAAAATGTCAGCTTGATGCTCGAGGAAATCTCTTTCTAAAAATTCAGATGGAGTGTTCTCAAAAGCTTTGTTCATTTGAGGAGCTATTCCATAAGAAGTCTCGGCCAACTTTAATATATTCTTTTTTGCAATCGATTTTGTAAATTCTTTAGTCTCAGTTTGTCCTAGTAGAGAACAAGAAAAGAGTATTCCTAGACCAAAGAGCGTGATGTTTCTTTTGTTCATCTTCTTGAAGGTATTCTATTTAGCTCCTTTCTTTTTTAAGGAAGAAAAGGGCAACATTCTATTAATTCAAAGATACAAATGTTTGCTGAATAGAGATTGTTTTATTGCTGTAAAGAAGAGAATAAATGTGTTTTTTATAGTGTATAAAATGAAAAAACTCTTTCTAAAAAAGAAAGAGTTTTTTTTCTTTAGGTCTGTGCCCGAAGCGGGACTTGAACCCGCACGGCTGCAATAGCCAAAGGATTTTAAGTCCTTCGTGTCTACCAATTCCACCATCCAGGCATTCCCAGGGGATTTTCCTTTTGAGATAATTCCCGTTTCTTGGTAAACAAGGGCGAACTACTTTGCTCCTTGTTACTTTGAGCGGAAGACGGGGCTCAAACCCGCGACCCTCAGCTTGGAAGGCTGATGCTCTATCAACTGAGCTACTTCCGCATTATTATGCTAACGCATTCAGGTGAGGAAAAGAAGTGGGCAGTGATGGATTCGAACCACCGAAGGTGAAAACCAGCTGAGTTACAGTCAGCCCCATTTGGCCACTCTGGTAACTGCCCAAATTTGGGTCTTTTCCTTTAACCGATTACAAAGATACAAACTATTTTTGAATCTCGCAAGAAATATCAATCATTTTTAATGCAGTGATAGCAGCTTCACTTCCTTTATTGCCTAATTTACCCCCTGCACGATCTTCTGCTTGTTGCAAATTCTCCGTTGTAACAAGTCCAAAGATGACAGGAGAAGAGGCGTTTTTATTAAGAGAAGTGATGCCATAGCTAACACCTTCACAGATGTGGTCGTAATGAGTCGTATCGCCACGAATTACACAGCCGAGCACGATAACAGCATCATAATAGGTCTCTGTATTGAGAAAAGAAGCTGCAGCATAAGTGAGCTCAAAAGCTCCCGGTACGTGTACAACTTTTATTTGCTCCTCTTTTAAGCCTGATGCTTTTAGCGTTTTGAGTGCTCCATCAAGTAATTTGTGTGTGATATTGTCATTCCAATCAGCTACAGCAATAGCGATGTCTAACTCTTCTATAGGCACTTGTTGAGGTAGGTATTTTTCTTCTTCGTTTAGGTTCAGTTGTGTTGCCATATGTTTTGCGATTTATTTTATAAAAAAGAGGGAAGATTTTTGACTTTCTCCCCTCTTTGATGGACAAATTATAATGGTAAGTTAAATTTGATTATAGTATTACTTCTGTAATTTGACACGTGTAATATTTGCCTTAGCAATATCCTTTTCAGGAGTGTTGTAGTATTTATCTACAATAGTTTGATAGGCATTTATAGCTTTGTCCCATTTTTTTTGAGCTTCATAAACATGACCTGCCTTTAGAAGACAGCTAGGAGAAACGACATCGTTAGAAGCCATAGACGCTGCTTTTTCAAAATAGTCAGCAGCCTCATCAAGGCGATCAAGAGCTACACAGCAGTCGCCCATAAGTCGAACAATAGAAGGGGCAAGCATTTTCTCATCAGCAGAAAACTCTTTGAGTTGAGCTAAAGCTTCTTCGTATTTTTCAAGATCATAGTAAGCGATACCCGCATAAGCGTGAGCCAAATTACCCGCTTTAGTGTTCTCAAACTCTTCAATTACTTTAAGAAGACCGGTTTCACTTAGTCCTCCAGAAGTAAGTACGGTATTGTTGTCGCCTTTTGCGATGAACTGTTCTTCAGCGTTGAAGAGACTCGCAGAAGCTTTTTCTTCACGAGGGTTCGCTATAAATTGGATGTATGCCCATATACCAAAAGCAATGGCAATGACAACGAGTACTCCAATGGTAAGAGCTGTAGCGTTTTTTTCTACAAATTTTTCGCCTTGAGATATAATTTCTTCAGCGGAATTGTGTTCTTGATTATTTTTTTGTGACATAAAATGATCGTTTCTGTCTTTATTTTATTTCTAAAGAACAAAAATAACAAATTCTATTGCAAAAACAAAACTTTAATCATAAGAAGAATGAATTAATTCATTTTTCTCTACTTTTTGGATGAAAAATACGCTTTATTTCAATAAAAAGAATGTCGGAGGAAATAGAAATAAAATATAAAAAGTAGCTTATGTCTAGTAGCTACTACTAGCGCCACCCCCTCCGCTGGAGCCTCCACCCCAAGAACCACCTCCAAAGCCTCCTCCTCTACGGCCTCCTAGGGATAAGAGCAGTAGAAGTACCCCTCTAGGTCCTATCGTGAAAAGAAGTACAATAATGATGATAGCAAAAAGTAGGAAGCCGAATAAACTTGGTTTCTCTTTTTGCGATTTTTTATGTAGGTCTTTTTTTTCTTTTAGGGGAAGGGTATTGGATTTATTAAGTGTTTGATGTATTTCTTTAAGTCCTTCCATTAAGGCTGTAGCATAGTGCCCCTTTTTCGCATAGGGAATCATTCGATGAGTTTGGATGATTTTGCTACGTGCATCGGTGAGTTCTCCTTCTAAGCCATAACCGACCTCAAAAGTATAGTTTCTATCTTCTACACTATGTAGGATGAGAAGACCACGATTGCTCCCTTTATTACCTATTCCCCATTTTTCGAAAAGACGGTTGGCAAAATCTCTATGAGAACCGTACTTTGTAGCGTCTATTTTAGGGATGAGTACCACAGCAATTTCAATTTGGTCATTCTGACTGATTTGAGCAATGGCTTGATTTAAAATCTTTTTTTCAGAGGGATTAAGATATTCTTTAGGATCACTGATAAAGTGGTGAGCATCTTGAAGATGAACATTGGGAACATCTTCTATGGAAAAACCTCTTCTCTCATCTAAACTTTTGCAAGAGAATAGAGTGAAAAGGACGAATAGGCTCGTAAAGAAAAGAGATTTTTTCATAGAAATAGGGCTTTATTAAAATTGTACGCTAGGAGCTTTTTCAGCTTCTTTTTGTGCGTGGAAATATTCTTTCTTGTCAAAATCAAGCATACGAGCTACAAAATTTTGAGGAAAGCGACGAATGTACTTATTGTATTCTTTGATACTTTCGTTAAAGCGTCTTCGTTCAACAGAAATGCGATTTTCTGTTCCCTCCAATTGGGATTGAAGAGCTAGGAAATTTTGATTCGCTTTTAGTTCAGGATAACGCTCTACGACAAGCATAAGTTTAGAAAGTGAAGAACTTAATTCTTGTTGTACTCTTTCAAATTGAGCAAAATTGTTCGCATTCAATTGACTTGGGTCAATATTCAGTTGTGTCGCTTTAGAACGAGCCTCAATCACTTGAGTTAAGGTTTCTTGTTCATGCTCAGCATATCCTTTCACCGTGTTTACAAGATTAGGGATAAGATCCAAACGTCTTTGATATTGGTTCTCTACTTGCCCCCAAGCATTTTGCACTCCTTCTTCCATCTCTACCATATGGTTGTAAGAAGAGCAACCGAAAAGCAAACAACAAGCAATGAATGCCATAAAAATCCAAATGAAAATGTGTTTTTTGGATTGAAAAAAACTGTTTTTGTGTGTCATAGTTCAACTTTGTTTATTTCTTAATTTTATAAAAGTAATACAAAATGTTTGCCAATATGACTTCTTGCGAAGTCTTACGAGCATTTTTAGAAAATGAAAGGAGAAAAAATAGCTTTCCCTACAATAAAAAAGAATAGAGAAAGATTTTTAGAGAGATAATGGCGATAAGATGCTAGGTAGACTTAGCTAAAATCTAGCTTTTTTGTAATTTTACACTAGGAAATAAAGGAAAGAGTAAAAACAAAAGGGAATATGGCAGAAAAAGAATTTATTTATCAAAATATCTTTTCCCCCACTAAGGATAGTACAAGCTCTTATTATCACTTGACAAAAGATTTTGTACGAGTTGAGAAATGGGGGAATAGAGAGTTTCTCGTCATAGAACAAGAAGCCTTGCGTTGGCTCAGTAGAGTAGCTTTTCATGATGTTTCTTTTTTCTTAAGAAAAGAGCATCAAGAACAACTTGCACAAATACTAAGAGATCCATCGGCAAGTGATAATGATCGTTTTGTTGCCCTTTCTTTTTTACGCAATTCAGAGGTGGCAGCTTTGGGGCAATTGCCCACGTGTCAAGATACAGGAACAGCGATTATCCTAGGAAAGAAAGGACAGAATGTTTATGTTGAGGGGGGAGAAGACGAAAAGTTCCTTTCTTATGGGGTTTTTGATGCCTATACGGAAAATAATTTACGCTATTCTCAAAATGCTCCCTTGGATATGTACAAAGAAGTTAATACCGCTTGTAACCTTCCTGCACAAATTGACTTGATGGCTGTTGATGGTGATGAATACCATTTCTTGTGTATGGCCAAAGGAGGAGGTTCAGCGAATAAAACCTTCCTTTTTCAGGAAACCAAAGCCTTATTAACCCCTGAAAAATTATTGCCTTTCCTTGTTGAAAAGATGCGTCTTTTAGGCACGTCTGCCTGTCCTCCCTATCATATAGCTTTTGTTATTGGAGGGACTTCAGCCGAGATGAACCTCAAAACAGTAAAATTAGCTTCGGCAAAATACTATGATAATTTGCCAAGTTCAGGAAATGAGCAGGGGAGAGCGTTTAGAGATTTGGATTTAGAACAAGCACTTTTAGAAGAGGCTCAGAAATTAGGAATAGGAGCTCAGTTTGGCGGGAAATATTTTGCCCATGATGTGCGTGTCATACGCCTTCCTCGTCACGGTGCTTCTTGCCCTGTTGGGCTCGGGGTGAGTTGTTCGGCAGATAGAAATATAAAAGCCAAAATTAATAGAGAGGGTATTTGGATTGAACAACTAGAGACCAATCCGGCTCGTTTAATTCCTCAAGAAATGAGAGCTTCAGCAGAAGAGGGACAAGTGATACCGATTGATTTAGAACAAGGAATGGATAGGGTATTAGAACAACTTTCTCGCTATCCTACAGCAACACGTGTTGCTTTGACAGGTTCATTAATTGTAGCAAGAGATATTGCTCACTTAAAAATTAAAGAACGTTTGGATCGTGGAGAAGCCTTGCCTGAGTACTTGAAGCGTTATCCCATTTATTATGCAGGTCCAGCTAAGACACCGAAGGGAATGCCGAGTGGAAGTTTTGGGCCTACTACTGCTGGAAGAATGGATAGTTATGTGGAATTGTTACAGAAGAATGGCGGTAGCTTAGTGATGATAGCAAAAGGAAATCGAAGTCGCCAAGTAACTGACTCTTGTCAAAAGTACGGAGGTTTTTATTTAGGGAGTATTGGAGGACCCGCAGCCTTACTGGCTCAAGAGAGTATCAAGAAGGTGGAATGCTTGGAGTATCCCGAATTAGGGATGGAAGCAATATGGAAGATTGAGGTTAAGGATTTTCCTGCATTTATACTTGTTGATAATAAGGGCAATGATTTCTTTGAACAGATACAGGCTCAATGTGATCGTTGTGAACTGAAAAAATAAGATTGTAAAATTTTTGTAAATAAAAAAGGCTGATTCTCATTTTGAGAAATCAGCCTTTTAATTTGTAAAGACTCTTGTTTGAGTCTAAAAGTTTAGATTAGCATCCTCCTTTTTTGTCGCATGCACCTTTTTTACCTTTGCAACAAGCCTTAGCTTTAGCACATCCTTTTAGAGCTTTTTCTTTGTCACAGCAAGATTTAGCTTTAGCACCGCCACATCTTTTGATGGCTTTTTCTTTATCGCAGCAAGATTTAGCTTTAGCACCGCCACATCTTTTGATAGCTTTTTCTTTATCACAGCAAGCCTTAGCCTTAGCACATCCTCTTAGAGCTTTGCTTTTGCAACAAGATTTAGCTGCTTGAGGAGTTTTGATAAAAGTTACCTCATTTACAAGACGTTGATTTTTCGCCCATTTGTCAATCATAAACATTACATAACGAATGTCAACACAGATTGTACGTTGTAAGTTGGGTTCAAATTCAAGGTCTCCACTCATAGCTTCCCAGTTTCCGTCAAAAGCAAGAGCGATAAGGTTACCATTTCCATCAAATACGGGGCTACCAGAGTTACCACCTGTAATATCATTGTTAGAAAGGAAGCAAAGACGAAGTTCTCCATTTTCAGCATAAGGACCAAAATCTTTACTCTTTAGAAGTTCTAGGATTTCAGGTTGAACAGCAAATTCATAACTGTCAGGATCTTGTTTTTCAAAAATTCCTTTTTCAGTTGTGTAGTATTTGTACCAAGCACCATCAGAAGGAGCATATCCACCTACAGAACCATAACTCATACGCATTGTAAAGTTTGCATCAGAAGGCATTTGTCTTTCAGGATCCATCAAGCGATTTGCAGCAAAATATTCACGTTTACCTTTTTCAAGAGTGAAATATTCTTTTTTAGTTTGTTCTTGAAGTTTTACAGCAACTTGTACTGCAGATTGAGCTAAAAGAACAGCAGGGTCATTGTTGATGATTTGATCTCTTTTTTCTTTGTTCAAATGCAAAGTTTCGTTCATTTTTTCAATATAAGGAACGATACTGTTAGCAAAGATGTAGTCAGCGTAAAGCTGAGTGCTACCTTCAAATTTTTGATCAATTTCAGTAAAAATAGAAGGAAGACTTTCTTTAGAAAGATGTTTACGAACGATGTCAAGCATAGCAGGTAATACCTTTTTATCTAAAGAAGGAAGGTAATCTTTGTATTTATTCTCTAATTTTTTGTCGATAGCTTCAATTTTATCGTCTTTTTCGTAAGTAATTGCTTGAGCCATACGAGCAAGGCGAATGATCTCAGTTCCTCCAAATAGTGACTCATACACATAGTTTAGTTCTTTGTTAATTTTGCCACTTGTAGTATAAGCTTCTTTGAGGCTAGGAAGGATAGAAGCATATTTTTCGTTTCCTTCTTTTTGTGCCCATTCGGTGAAAGCTTTTTCTTCTGCTTGTTTACGAGCTACGATTTGAAGTTTCTTCAAACCACGGTTCATACCGATAGAGTTTTTCCAATAGTTGGCACTATGAGCATACTTTGTAGCATATTTAATACGAGTAGCTTGGTCTGCTTTCATAGCTTCCATCCAGATGCCTTGCTTGATGCCACGAACTTCAATACGAGGTTCATTTTCATTTTGCATTACATTTTCAATACCCCAAGAAGTAAGATAACGATCTGTAGAACCGGGGAATCCAATAGTCATAGCAAAACTCTTAGGTTGATAGCCATCAAGAGAAATTTTAGCGTAAGAAATAGGTTGGTAAGGACGGTTTTCCTTGCTGTAGTTTGCCGCTTCGTTGTTTGCATTTGCATATACACGGAATACACTAAAGTCTCCCGTGTGACGAGGCCACATCCAGTTGTCAGTGTCACCACCAAATTTACCTACAGAGCTAGGAGGCGCCATTACCATACGTACATCTTTGAAAACATTGTAGATTAATACGTAGTATTTGTTCCCTGCATAGAAAGGAGCAACACGAGCTTCTACAAATTCGCCTTTGCTGTATTCAGGAACAAGAACGTTTTCAATCATTTCAGCAATACGATAGGTTCTTGCTTCTTCATCTAATCCAGCTACTTCTTTTTCTACACGCTCAGTAACATCAACGATGTCTTTAAGGTAGCGAACTTCAAGTCCGGGGATAGGAAGTTCATCTGAAAGTTCTTTTGCACTAAAACCATCACGAAGGTAATCGTGATCTACAGAACTTTGACTTTGTATAGCTCCAAAACCACAGTGGTGGTTTGTGAAGATAAGAGCTTGATTGGATACCGTAACACCTGTACATCCATTTCCAAAGATTACCACAGAAGAGGCAACGGCTTCTTGTCCGGGATTGTACAATTGGTCAAAGGTAAGATTGAACCCAAGTTCACGCATTCTTTCAAGATTTTGCTTGTTGAGTTCGTTGAGTAGCCACATTCCCTTGTCAGCAGAGGCAGAGAAGCCTAAGCCTAAGAGTAGAGCTACAGATAAAATAATACTTTTTATTCTCATAACTATTTATAAATTAATTTGATTTGTCTATTACGATCATTACTTTTTTTGTTTTGGTTCTAGACTTAATCCATTTAGACATTCTATCAAGTTCTTCTTTGTGTAGAGAGTCTTGAGGATAAGGCTTGATGACGAGACGGAATACAGAATCCTGCTCTTTGTTGTGGTTAAAGTTAGAGACGATAAATCCATCTTCAACTTTAGGATAAAGGGCTTGAATTTCAGCAATAATATCTTTTTCCATTTTGCCAAAATGGTCATAGGTTTTTAGAATCTGTTGTAGAGAGTCTATGGTCAGACGTTGGCGAAGGATAATCTCATCACTTTTTTCATAGAGGTCTTTTAGGACATCGTTGCGAAGTTGTCCCAAATCAGTTTCTTCTTGGAAACCTTGATTGATAGATAGTACCGCACCAGGAAGATAGTCAATTAGTTTTTTATTTAAAGAGCTAATTACTTTGGGCGAAAGTTGTTTCCCAACCATTGAAACATCAACATGCCAGAAGCCGTCTTTTTCATAGGTCTTGTGCTTAACGACTTCAGCATCAGCAAAATTAAATTCGGATTGAATGTATTCGTCCGCTTTCTGTAAGGAAATGTTGTGTCGTATCATACCGATACTCAAATAGATACTTGGAACAATTGTTCCTAGAGCAACGATAAACATTATAGTTTTTACACGTATCTTTCTCTTAGGGTCAACAAAAACTTTTTGAGGGAATTTTAGGAAAACGACAACAAGATAGGTGGCGAAAGCAATAAAGACAGAATTAATTAAATAGAGATAAAAAGCTCCATAAAAGAAATTCCATTGCATAGTGGCTAATCCATACCCTGCGGTACATAAAGGAGGCATTAAGGCCGTAGCAATAGCCACTCCAGGTAAAACTTGTCCTTTGTGCTTGGTACTTACTGCAAGCATACCCAGAAGTCCACCGACAAATGCAATCAACACGTCATAAATAGAAGGTGAAGTACGACTCAGTAGCTCAGAACCATTGTCCGCAATAGGTGTTACAAGGAAATAGAGCATAGCTGTAAGTATACTAAAGAGGGTCGTTAGGGCAAGATTACGAAGTGACCGTTTGAGTAGCTCAAAATCGTAAATTCCTAAGGCAGTTCCAAAGCCAATAATTGGCCCCATTAGAGGAGAAATCAACATCGCACCGATGATAACCGCAGTAGAGTTAACATTCAAACCTAAGGAAGCCACAAGTACAGCTCCAATCAAAATCCATAATTTAGAACCAAAGAAGTTGGAATCTTTGCGAATTTGTTCTATAGTTTCGTAAGGATCTTCTTTTTCTTTGGAAACGTTGAGCAATTCTTTAACTCTAGAACTAAAACTATTTACTTTTTCACCAATCGTAGCATTTTCTTCATTCTCCTTCTTTTCAGGTTCTTTAGGAGGAGTTGGAGGAGGAACTATTGGCAGCTGAGCTGTTTCAGAAGATTCATTGGAAGACTCAATAAAAATGTCTTCAAAATCAGAAGTGTCTGTAGCCATAATTATTTTCTTATTCGTTTTATGATAGCATAGCCTTTTAGTTCTTTTTTATATACCCAGTAGAGGTATAGTAATAAAGGGATTGTATTTACACTTATTTCAAGTATAACTCTTGATCCAAAAAAATGTTTGGAATAATAATACCCTACGAGTACTACACCTGCAAACAAGAGGTAGAATAGGGCATTCTTTAGTTTATAATCTACTTTATAATAACGTTGTCCCATTATATAGCTTATTCCCACAATTACCGAATTACTAATTGCAGAAGCCCAAGCACAGGCCATAAAACCATATTGCTGAGTTCCCAAAATAATAATAAGCACGGTAAGTAAACAACCAATGGCAGAAATAATTCCTCCCCAATAGGTTCGATCCGTGAGTTTATACCACAAAGATAAGTTAAAGTAAACTCCTATCATCATTTGTCCCCATAGAACAATCGGGATAATCTTTAAGCCCTCATAGTAGTTCTCTCCAATCAGATATTTAAGTACGTCTAGATAGCCTATAATACAGAGGATTACAAAGAGAGAAGAAATGATGAAAAACTTCATTGCTAGAGCGTAAGCACTGCGTTCTTCTTGTTCTTTCCCCTTTTTCTTGTTAAATATAATGGGTTCATAGGCATAGCGAAAGGCTTGAGTAAACATCATCATTATAACAGTGATTTTAAAACAAGCTCCATAAATTCCTAATTGTTGTCGTGCAATGTTTAGGTCGTCTATGAGTAAGGGGAAAAGGATTTTATCCGCCATTTGATTGAATATTCCTACAAGTCCAAGAACTAAAATAGGTAGAGAGTAACGGAGCATTCTTCTCATCAATGAAAAGGAAAAGTAAAAACCTGCTTGAAAGATGTATTTTTGAAGTAAAAGGAGCAGAACGACGTTCCCTATAAAGTTGGCAACAAAAATATAGCCCACGGTATAGTTGGGATCAAAAAACCAGTTTACAAGTTTTGGAGTATGCTCTGCAAGATAGGGAGCAAGAAGAAGAAAGAATAGGTTCAGAGCTATATTGATAAATATAAACGTTAGCCGAAGAGAAGCAAATACCCATGGTTTCTTTTGATACCGTAGATAAGCGAAAGGAATAGACATAAAAGCATCACTAGCGACAATAAAGAGAAGCATAGCAATTAAATCTTTATGCTCGGGATAGGATAGGATTTGGCTCAAAGGTTGCAGAAATAGTAGCCCAAGGCAAAGGAAGATGAAAGAACTCGTCCCAATCGTTAAGAGGGTGGTAGAGTAAACCTCTTTAGGATTTTCATTTTCCTTATTTACAAAACGAAAAAAGCCTGTTTCCATACCATAGGTAAGTAGTATCAAGAGTAGGGCTGTCCAAGCATATAAATGGGTGACAATACCATAATCTCCAGTATCAACAAGGATACGAGTGTACAAAGGAACAAGAGCCCAATTGAGCAAACGCCCTAAGATACTTGACAATCCATATACTGCTGTATCCTTTATTAAACCTCCTAACATTTCTTTTTTAGTAAAGATAATACGGAACAAAAATAACATAAAAGCTTAAAACTAGCCTTTATATAAAGTAAACTTACGGTGTTAAAAAGTGTTTTTTAGTGGTTTTGTATTAGTTTTTTTGTGTACTTTGGTAATAAGTTTAATAAATAATAAATTTTTAAATATGAAAAAGTTATCATTTTTAATGAGTGCTCTTTTAGTAGTAGCACTTATGGCAACAGGTTGTAAACATCCTGAACCTAATAATATAGAAAAGGAAAAAGAAAATCAAGAACAAGGAGAAGAAGCAAAACAAAAAGAAATATTAGCTGCTCCTAATTTCTTGACATTAAGAGTGGGTGAAAAGAGAACTTTTGCTCTTTCTGATGGAGATATTGAAATTCAATTGACAGATCCCTCTATACCTTTTACTTTAACAGTGAAAGATCCAAGTATTGCAAAGCTAAATGGAAATGAAGTGGAAGGTCTTAAAACAGGTAGAACTACAGTTGTTATTACTTCGGGAGGTATTACTTATGATTTCCCCGTAGCAGTAATGGAAAACAAAGAGTTCAATCCTGAGCTTTTCCTTTCTAAAATATATGTTCCTGAATCATTTGATGATATGTTTGGTGTCCAAAAATCAACAATTATCAAGGCTATGGAAGAAAACTATACCGTTATGTTCGAGCTTATAGACAAAGTGGTTTTCGAGAAAAAAGAAGGAGCTAAAACAGCACTAATGAATCTTGTGTCTTATGAGAAAGATGCAATTTTAACGGATGCATTCTATAAGAAAGGTTCAATTGAAAAATTAGATGCAAAAATTCAAATGCTTTTGAAAGATAAAATGGGCTTCTCTAAAAACTTTAAGCCAATAACTTTTACAGATAAAGATGGAAAAGAAAATAAAGGATACGAAGGAGATCATACAACAAGAGACCTTCATCTTAAATTCTCTTGGAAAGTAGAACTTGATGCAAAAGATGTTGAATCTGATGCTTGTCGTATTATCATTACAAAGATTAAATAATAATCAATAGGATTTATTTCTTGCCTCGAGCTTTTGGGATTGGGGCAAGGATAAATAAAAAAGGGGAATGGCTAAATAGAAGCCATTCCCCTTTTTCTTATCTATCGGTTTATTTTATTCAAATTCTTTGAGTTGCTCTTGTAAGGTTTTACGAGCAAAGAAGATACGACTTTTTACTGTTCCTAATGGGATTTCCATTTTTTCAGCAATTTCATAATATTTATATCCTTGTAGATACATTAGGAAGGGGAGTCTCATTTGTTTATTAAGCGTGTTGACTGCAGTATATATATCTCTGAGAGTAGATTTTCCTTCAGGCGAAGAATAACCTCCAGTGACTACTATAGACACGTCTGAGATGTCTACATTAGAATCAATAAAATTTCTTTTTCTTGTTAATTTATTTCTATTGTTTAGAAATATATTGTGCATAATGGTCATCACCCAACCTTTAAAGTTGATGTTTTCGATAAACTTATCTGAGTTTCTTAATGCACGTAATGTTGTATCTTGAATTAGGTCGTCAGCCTCATTACTATCTTGAGTTAATTTGAGAGCATAACCACGAAGGTTACTTTGGACGTCAAGTAGATTATCTTTAAATTGTTCTCTTGTCATATTTTATATCCTTTTTCTCTAGTAGTTTTTTAGGCAAAATAGATTTGTATACTATGCCTTTACCAAAAATACATAAGTATTTTATATTTATTAATAGAAAAAAGCTTTGTTGCTATAAATAAAAACTATAAGCTTACGATAGCCTACATTCTAAAGTCGCCATAAAACGACTCGTTTCAGTAGGTAGAGTAAGGGGTATAGTGCCTTTTATAAGTTCCTCTTGAGAAGAAAAGCAAGGCGAATGTTTCTTTTTAAGAAATTCAAGATACTTGAGAGCTTCATTTTCTTTGGCAAATGGATGAATCTGCACTTTGTATTGTAAGTCCTCTTTACCCCATTTTTTGAAAAGACAATGAGCCAAATAGCCCATTGTTTTGCGTGTATTTATTTCTATTGCAGGATGTATTTCGATTTTTTTTTCTTTATTGAGATAGAGTAAAGTATCGATTCCAACAACACCTTGATAGTAGGGGGCAATATGTTTTTGGATGAATTGAATATGTCTTTCTTGAATTTTTTCTAGAGTTTTTGCACCTATTAGACTTCTCATTTCTTCTTCTAAATATTGGGGCGAAGCTAGTAGGTTATATAAGTATCTAAAATTTTGAGTTTTAAAAGAAGATAGACCAATAAAAGAAACCTCTTGATACTCGTTGATTTTATATTCAAAAGCACGATCTTCTATTTTGTCAAGAAAGGCTTCAAGACTTATGCAAGAGTGTGCGAGAAGTAGCTGTTCTACTTGCTTTTTTTTCTTTTCATTTAAGGGAAATGAGAAGAGAAATATTCCCCTTCCAGAAGAAGAATAGGGGATTTTTACAACGAAAGAAGAAGATTTTTGAGCTAAAATTTCTAATGCCTTTTCGAGTTCTTGAATTGAAGTGCAGATAAGCGTTTTTAGTTCTTGGTATTCCTCCCACTCGTTAAGAAGTTGAGAAGCTAAAGAACGATTAAAGAGTTGATTGAGCTTTTCTAGATTAGGGGAAATAGGAAGTGCGAGTCCTTGGGGAAAAAGTTTTTGTTGTTTCTTAAAGAAAGTGTTTAAGGTAGGTTCTATTCCCCATAATTCAATTTGTAAAGGCGGAAGTCCGTAATGTCTTTCTATAGCTTCATCTTCCCATACAAGTTTTGCAGAGTTAGGGAAGAGGGGTAGTTGGTCAAAATCAGAAGCTGCACCCTTGGGCATCCATGTATAATGAGCTTCCTCTTCTGTGCTTAGCCAAAGGGGAAGTAAGCAGAGATCTTGACGCATTTTTTGTATCAAGGGACTATGGGTAAAAGAGGCTTTATTTGCGTAAGGTAAGGCGACTTCATTCCCAATATTGAATACGTAAAGGGCTGAGCTAGGGAGATTTGATTTATTATTTTCGGCCATAGTCAGCAGGAATTTCTCCCCATAAATGCGTTTGCCACTTTAAGAGAGGGGGGCGTTGCCTTGGAGGATGAAGGCGTAACCATCGTTCGGCTCTTTGTACCAATTGCATCGTTTGGGCAGATTTATCGTCAAGAGGAAGTAAAGAACGGCAAATTCCTTTTTCTACCCAAGAAATAGCAATTTTGCTATCACTGTATATAGGCATACGAATACCTTCTTTATCCATCCATGCCATAGCGTGTACAATGGCTAAAAATTCCGCAATGTTGTTGGTGCCATAAAAAGGAGGAACAGCAAATGCAATAGCCAAAGAATGCGTGTAAACAGCTCGGTATTCCGAAGGTCCGGGGTTGCCTGAGGTCGCTCCATCTACAGTTAAACTCGGAATAATAGGGCTTTTAGAATGGGGTGAAGAGTTAGGGTGACTTTCTTTAGAAACGAAAACATTCTCCTCGCCATTGTTGAAAGCTTGTTTAGCTAAACTTTCCGAAGGATAAGCCTTGAACTTGGCATTGGGGAAGTTCTCGGTTTGTTGACGGCATTCTTCCCAAGTTTCAAAAACGCCTGTATTGCGTCCTATCCAAACGACATAGTATTTTGAGTTTTTAGCCATTGTTGGAGCTGAGGGGCAAAAGATTAATAAAAAGGATTGTTTTGATGATACATTTGTTCAAAATCAATCCGATGCTTACCGTCATTAGAAAGCATTTCTTGCATTTTTTGTTCAAGTTTCTCTCTCTTTTCCGTGTAATTCCCTTTTTTGTAGAGTTGGAGTAAAAGCGTATAAATTTTTAGTCCTGTGATTTCCTCTTCTATAGCAGTCTCAAGACTTGCTATCGCTTTATCTATTCCCTCAATTTGGTAGTGCATTTGAGCTATTTGGCAATAGCATTCTTCACTAAAAGGATTTTTTTCAAGAGCTAAATCCAATGCTTGTTTCTGTTCCTCAAAATTCCCTTCTTCTTTAGCAATCTCTGCTTGAAAGAGGTGAAACTGCTCCTCTTCATCAAAGATTTCACTTGCTTGAGTTAGGAATTCTTTTGCTTCGGAGTATCTTTTTAAAGCTAAAAGATTTTTTGATTTTTGTAGGAAGAATCGAATTTCAGGACTTTCTGTATTTATCCCTTTTTCTGCATAAGCTAAAGCTTCTTCAAAGTTGCCTTTTTCAAAGTATATTACAGCTAACCAATAAAAAATTTCCTCTTTATAATCTTCGTCCTTATCTTCTTCTTGAGCCTTAATAAAATCGTTCAAAGCCTTGTCTAATTCCTTAAGATAGAAGAGCGTTTGTCCTCTCATAAGCAGCGTTGGTAGATGTTGCGTCTCTTCTTGTAGTAAAAGATTTTCTTGCTCTAAAGCTGTAGAGTAATCTTTGAGTAAATTCAAAGTTTGAGCATAATAAAAACGAGTTTCAAACTCATCTTTCAATTCTAATGATTTTTTAAGCAGCTGTAAAGCAAAAGGTATTTGTCCCATATTTAAGGCACGAAGAGCATCAAACTTAAGGGTTTGTGCATCCTTTTCCTCTTTTTTACTTTTAGAGCCGAAAAGTTTATTAAAAAGTCCCATAAGATGTATTTTCTAGAAGAATAATTCGTAGTGATTTCAAATATATAAAAAGAAGCGTGTCGTTTTTAAAATTCGCTAGAGAAGTGAAACTTAATTTCAGGAAAATCTTGTTGAGCCATTTGTAATACATAGCCAGAATCAGCAAGGAATACATCTCGATTATCAATATCCTTAGCCATATATTGAGCTTTACGTTTCTTAAAGTTATCTAAAACAGAAGGATTATCACTCTCTACCCAACAAGCTTTGTAAAGATGCAAGGGTTCCCAACGGCATTCGGCTCCGTATTCGTGTAAAAGTCGGTATTTGATGACTTCGAATTGAAGTTGCCCAACGGTTCCGATAATTCGTCGTCCGTTAAATTGATTAACAAACATTTGAGCAACTCCTTCACCCATTAATTGTTCAATTCCTTTTACGAGAGCTTTTTGTTTCATAGGATCAGCATTCTCAATGTATTGAAAAAGTTCGGGCGAGAAACTAGGAAGACCTTTGAAATGTAGCGTTTCTCCCTCAGACAAAGTGTCTCCAATCTTGAAGTTTCCTGTGTCGGGAAGCCCAACAATATCACCTGCAAAAGCATCATCAACAATTTCTTTCTTCTGAGCCATAAAGGCGGTCGGAGAGGAGAAACGAAGTTGTTTATCCAATCGCATATGTCGGTAATACTTGTTTCTTTCAAAACGACCAGAAACGACTTTTACGAAGGCAATACAACTGCGATGATTGGGATCCATATTGGCATGAATCTTAAAGACAAAACCTGAGAAGTTTTCTTCGTGAGGCTCTACACGGCGTTCTTCTGCTACAACCGTTTGAGGAGATGGAGCAATAGAAACAAAGCAGTCTAGCAGTTCTTTAATACCAAAGTTATTAAGAGCAGAACCAAAGAATACAGGAGCAACCTTACCTTCTAGATAAGCTTGGCGGTCAAATTCAGGGTATACCCCCTCAACAAGCTCAACGTCTGCACGTAGTTGTTCGGCTAAGCTTTCGCCCACCCAATCAACGAGTTCGCTAGAAGTGTGAATATCTTTTATTTCTTTCACTTCATCGGCTATATGTTGTTTGTCCGCATTAAAAAGATTGAGTTCGGAAGAAAAAAGATTGTATACGCCTTTGAAACGCTCACCAATACCGATAGGCCATGACATAGGACGTACGGATATTTGAAGTTCTTCTTCAATTTCATCAAGAATATCAAAGCTGTCTTTTCCTTCTCTATCCATTTTGTTGATAAAGACCATTACTGGAGTGTGTCGCATACGGCAAACTTCCATAAGTCTTCGGGTCTGTTTTTCTACCCCTTTGGCACAATCGACAACAATGATAACGCTGTCAACAGCCGTTAAAGTACGGAATGTGTCTTCGGCAAAGTCTTCGTGACCGGGGGTGTCTAGAATGTTGATTTTGTAATCTTTATATTGGAAGCCCATTACAGAGGTTGCCACAGAAATTCCTCTTTGTCTTTCAATTTCCATCCAGTCACTGGTAGCTGTTTTACGTATTTTGTTGCTTTTGACAGCTCCTGCTACATGGATAGCTCCCCCAAAGAGAAGGAGTTTTTCGGTCAAAGTAGTTTTTCCCGCATCAGGGTGGGAGATGATAGCAAAAGTTCTGCGTTTATTGATTTCCTCTTTAAAATTTGCCATAATTACAAACTCTCTTGTTTTTGATTTCTTTATTTAGCGACACTCACCGAGCGAACTTCTCGTATAACGGTTATCTTAACTTGTCCGGGATAGGTCATTTCATCTTGTATTTTTTGAGCAATGCTGTCTGAAAGTTTGGATACATCAGCGTCTTGAATCTTGTCTGCACCCACAATTACACGCAGTTCTCTACCAGCTTGGATAGCATAAGTTTTAATTACCCCCGGATAAGAAAGAGCGAGTTGTTCAAGGTCGTTGAGACGCTTGATGTAAGCTTCCACGATTTCTCTTCTAGCTCCAGGACGAGCACCACTAATTGCATCGCACACTTGTACAATGGGTGCGATGAGAGAAGTCATTTCGATTTCATCATGATGAGCTCCGATAGCGTTGCAAATATCTGGTTTTTCTTTGTATTTTTCACAAAGTTTCATTCCTAGAATAGCGTGAGACAATTCGGGTTCATCATCAGGCACTTTACCAATATCGTGTAGGAGTCCCGCACGTTTCGCTTTTTTAGGGTCAAGTCCGAGTTCAGCGGCCATTATAGCACAAAGGTTGGCTGTTTCTCTAGAGTGTTGTAAGAGATTTTGCCCATAGGAAGAACGGTATTTCATTTTACCTATAAAGCGGATTAACTCAGGATGTACGCCATGGATACCTAGGTCAATAAGCGTTCTTTTCCCTGTTTCAATCAACTCTTCCTCGATTTGATGTTTTACTTTAGAAACCACCTCCTCAATACGAGCAGGGTGTATACGACCATCTTGCACGAGTTGGTGAAGTGCAAGGCGAGCAATTTCTCTTCTTACAGGGTCAAAGCCTGACAAGACAATAGCTTCAGGTGTGTCGTCAACAATAATTTCAATACCTGTTGCCGCTTCTAATGCACGAATATTACGTCCTTCACGACCAATGATACGTCCCTTAATTTCATCACTTTCAATATGGAAAACACTGATAAGATTTTCCACGGCTGTTTCTGTTGCAAGACGTTGGATAGATTGTATAACAATTCGTTTCGCCTCTTTGTTGGCTGTCATCTTAGCTTCGTCTATAATCTCATTGATATAACTTGCAGCCTGACCTTTAGCTTCGGCACGCATACTTTCAATGAGTTGCTCTTTGGCAGCTTGAGCAGATAAACCACTGATTTGTTCTAACTGACGTTGTTGTTGTTCAATGAGCTGACTTAACTCTTCTTCTTTGAAGTGAAGTTGTTCTTTTTCTTGAGAAAGCTGTTTAGCACTTTGTTCTAGTTTTGATTTTTCTTGGAGAACTTGATTTTTCTCCTCCTTAAACTCACGTTCTTTTGCTTTTATCTCGTTCTCTCTCGTGTGTATCTCTTTCCACTTGTTTTTGAGTTGTTGTTCTTGTTGAGCAACCTCGTTTTCAAGCTCTTTACGTTTATTATCAAACTCGACTTTTGCTTCATTAATCTTTTGTTGCTTAATTTGCGTTGCCTTGCTTTTGGCTTTGTTTTCAAGTTCAAGGGCGTGTTTTTCTGCTTCAAGCAGTTTTTGATCAAAAAGATTTTTAGCTTGTTTTTTAATCAAAATAAAAGCAACGACACAAGCCGCAATTAGGAGAACAAATAATCCTACTAATATTCCTATTTCCATATTCTGTTTTTCTCTATTTCCTTTTACCAACTTTGTGAAGAAGCTGGTATCTTATTTTCTTATACCTTATTATAAATAAAGAGTGTCTAGAAAACGAAGGCTATTTGCCTCTTGTTCTAGTTGTAAAGGGAAGGAAGAAAATCGTTTTTTTTTTGAATGGAAAAGGAAGGCTTCTTTTTAGTTTTTTTCCTTTTGTTTATCAAGAAAGTGCAAGGACTTACTCAGTTTTTGACTCAAGAACGTCTGCCACAAAGGGTTCTCTACTTCTTCTTGAATAAAAAGCTGTAGCTTTTCATTGCATTCTGTAAGAGCTTTTTGGATAGGTTCTTTGTCAAGTAGTTCTTTCATTTCAAGACTCTTGATAGCAAAGTCTATTCCTACCTTTATATAGATGGACTCATTGGAAGGCGTAGAGAGAGTATGGGTGTCGTCTTGCTCTATTCCAGACACTTGTACAGGGCTATTATTTCGAAGTTTGTTAATAGCCAGTTGCATCTCTTTTTCGGCATTTTCGTATAACTTTTTTTCTTCCAAAGGAATGTTGTGAAAAGTTATAGGATTTTGATCCAAGCCAATCTTAACCTCTACGGTCTTAGGTAGAGCTGTGCGTTGTGGCTTCATCTATCTTTTTCTCTTTAGTCCTTTCTATATATTTTATGTAGCGAACTTCTCGCTAGAAGTTGCTTTTTATTCGATTTTAAGGAGTCTTAATGCCTCCTGTATATCTTGTTGAATTTTCAATAAACGATTGTGGCTTTCTTTCCAATCTTTACCACTAGAAACTAAAACACGTGTCATCCGAAGATTGTCGTAACTCTCTTTTAAAGCGAGATTTTCAAGATGAAGCTCCTTCAATTCATTAGAAAGTATTTCTATTTCTTGATGTTGAGCATAGATCAACTTTTTTTGTTGCAGTAAAAAGTCTTGCAATTTGTTGATGTTCTCTAAAAGTTGCTCCAAATAATCTTTTTCTTCAGGAGTCATCGTAATCTAGTCCCTTTTCCTACAAAGATAATATTTTTTATTCCCTAAAATGGAAAATGTTTAAGCTTTGTTAAGATTTTTTTCTCATAAACTTTTGTAAAAAATGAAATAAGCAAAAGAAAATTCTCTAGTTAGACTTTTTTTATAGTTTGGCACAATGATTGTATGTATAAATTTAGATAGTTTCATTCGTGAAGTAACTTAATAAAGAAATAATAAATAAAAATAGAAAAACTATGACAATTAAACCATTAGCAGATCGAGTGGTTATCAAACCAGCTCCTGCAGAAGAGAAGACTCAAGGAGGGATTATTATTCCAGATACAGCAAAAGAAAAACCTCTTAAAGGTGAAGTAATTGCTGTAGGTAAGGGAACTAAAGATGCTGAGATGGAACTTAAAGTTGGAGATCAAGTTCTTTATGGAAAATATGCCGGTACAGAGATTGAAATTGAAGGCGAAAAAGTAATCATTATGCGTGAGAGCGATATTCTCGCAACTTTATAATTATAAATAAAATTTAAATAGAAAATAAAATGGCTAAGGATATAAAATTTGAAGTAGAAGCACGTGAGCTTCTTAAAAAAGGTGTTGACGAATTAGCAAATGCCGTAAAAGTAACTTTAGGTCCTAAAGGACGTAATGTAATTATCGGGAAAAACTACGGAGCTCCTCACATCACTAAAGATGGAGTAAGTGTTGCAAAAGAAGTAGAACTTGAAGACCCTATTGAAAATATGGGAGCTCAGCTCGTACGTGAGGTGGCATCTAAAACAAACGATGATGCTGGAGATGGTACGACTACTGCAACTGTCCTTGCTCAAAGCATTATCAATGTAGGGCTTAAAAACGTAACTGCAGGAGCTAACCCAATGGACCTTAAAAGAGGTATAGACAAAGCTGTTGCTGCTGTTGTGAAAAACATTGCAGAACAAAGTCAAGCAATTGGAGATGACCTTCAAAAAATAGAAAACGTAGCAAAAATTTCAGCGAATGGTGATGAAGAGATTGGACGCCTTATTGCTGAAGCTATGGATAAAGTGAAAAAAGAAGGGGTTATCACTGTAGAAGAAGCAAAAGGTACAGAAACAAGCGTTAAGATTGTAGAAGGAATGCAGTTTGATCGTGGCTACATATCTCCTTATTTTGTTACAAATACGGAGAAAATGGAAGCTCAATTAGAAAATCCTTACATACTTCTTTTTGACAAGAAAATTTCGGCAATCAAGGATCTTCTTCCTATTCTAGAGAAAACTCTACAAACAGGTCGTCCTCTACTTATAATTGCAGAAGACATTGAGAGCGAGGCTCTTGCAACTTTAGTTGTAAACCGTCTTCGTGCAGGTTTGAAAGTTTGTGCAGTTAAAGCTCCAGGATTTGGTGATCGTCGTAAAGCTATGCTTGAAGATATTGCAATCCTTACAGGTGGAACAGTAATTAGTGAAGAAACAGGTCTTTCTTTAGAAAATGTAACTGTTGAAATGCTTGGACAAGCAGAGAAAGTATCTGTAGATAAAGAAAATACAACCATTGTAAATGGTACTGGAGATAAGGCTCAACTTGAAGGCCGTGTAGCTCAAATACGTGCTCAAATTGAAAATACTACAAGTGATTATGATCGTGAAAAGTTGCAAGAACGCCTAGCAAAACTTGCAGGAGGAGTAGCGGTTCTTTACGTTGGAGCTGCGAGTGAAGTAGAAATGAAAGAGAAGAAAGATCGTGTAGAAGATGCTCTTTCAGCAACTCGTGCTGCTGTCGAAGAGGGTACTGTTCCAGGTGGTGGTACGGCTTACATTCGTGCCATTGAAGTGCTTGAAAATCTTCAAGGCGAATGTGATGATGAGACAACAGGTATTGAGATTGTAAAACGTGCAATTGAAGAACCTTTACGTCAAATTGTTGCAAATGCAGGTAAAGAGGGAGCAGTTGTTGTACAAAAAGTTAGAGAAGGTAAAGATGACTTTGGTTACAATGCTCGTCAAGATAAGTTTGAAAATCTTTATGCTTCAGGCGTTATTGATCCTGCTAAAGTATCTCGTGTAGCATTAGAAAATGCCGCTTCTATTGCAGGAATGTTCTTGACAACGGAGTGTGTTATCGTAGACAAAAAAGAAGATAAAGCAGATATGAATGCGGCGGCAGCAGCTGCAGCAATGGGTGGAGGTATGGGAGGAATGATGTAATCCCATCATCTCTATAACCCAAAAATAAATTAAACTAAGGGGAGTAAGCTAGCTTTTGAGCAGCTACTCCCTTTTTTCATAGCTTTTGCTTCAAAAGAAAAATATAAATTTTATAAATATATCTATCTTTATACTAAGGAAATAAGGAAAAAGAAATATGGAAAAGAAGAATACAAAGCCCAAGGCAGTAGATTTTTTTCATGCAGGGAGTAACAATTGGAATTGTGCCCAAGCAATTTTTAAAAGTTTTCCCTCAAAGGTGCAACTCACGGATGAAGAAATTGAATTGTCCTATCGTTCCAAAGGAGGAGGACGTGCCGAAGGAGGATTGTGCGGAGCGGTATATGCTGCGGTAGAAATACTTGGAAAAGATACGCAAAAGGCAGAAGAGTTAAAACGTAGATTTAAGGAGCAATTGGGTGGGCTTACTTGTCGAGAGTTGAAAGCTGAACTGAAGGTACCTTGTCCTCAATGTGTAGATGTCGCTGATGAACTTGCCCAAGAGTTTTTAGAAGCAGAATAGCTCTTCCTAGCTTATGGATTTAAGCAGAAAATAGGAATAGAAATAAAAAACGGCTTTCTCAGAAGAAGAGAATAGCCGTTTTTATTGGGTATAGCTAATAAATTACTCTGCGAGAAGCTTTTCGATATGCTTACGAAGAGCATTGGGTTTTGTAAGGGGTGAAAAGCGTTTGTAAGGGACGCCCTCTTTATTAACGAGGAACTTAGAGAAATTCCATTTTACAGCCGAACAGAAAGTTCCTTTTAGTTGGCTTTTTAGGAATTTATAAAGCGGATGAGCCGCTTCTCCATTCACGTCTATTTTTGCAAACATAGGGAAGGACACGCCATAGTTTAGGAGGCATCCTCCAGCAATCTTCTCTTCGTTATCAGGTTCTTGCTTTCCAAATTGATTACAAGGGAAGCCTAAAATTACGAGTCCTTTGTCTTTATAATCTTGATAGAGTTGTTCCAAATCTTTGTATTGAGGAGTTAGTCCGCATTTACTTGCCGTATTTACGATAAGTATGACTTTCCCCTTGTAAGTACTCATCTCAATCTCTTTCTTTTGTAGAGATTGGGCAGAGTAGTCATAAATTGTTTTCTTTTCCATATTATCCAATCGAAATTATTCGTTTTATTAGATAACAAGGCAAACTAAGAAAAGTTTATTTTGATAAAGTAAAGGAATATCGGCAAACGAGCGTATTCTAGAGTTCCCCTCTATGGTAGGCTTTATTTAGACTGTCTGCTTTTTGTAGAGAATAAGGATTCTGTGCATCAATATTATATTCATCTGCTTTAGGAAGTCGTAGGCGAGTACCTATAGCAATATTGTCCGGATTTGGGATGATAGACTTATTAGCGATATAGATATATACCCAGAAAAACTTATGACCATATTCTTTAAGGGCAAAATCAACGAGCCTATCTCCTTTTTTTATTTGTACAAATTTAGGAGGACGAGCTGTCGTTTTCTTGCGAATAGAGTCTCCTTTTTTCTTTGCTTTGACAACTTCTTTAGGCTTCTCCTTTGCTTGAGGCAGAGGTTTAGTATGTACTTTCTGAATTTTTGTTTCAGGCTTATCTTTATGTTGCTCTTTGTGAGATAAAAAGCCGTAAGTATAATAGCTGATAAGTGCAAGAAGTAGAAGAGTAAAGAAATATTTACAATACCATTTGATTACAGTCGGCCACTTGTCTTCTTTGGAGCTTCCTTCAGGCTCTTCTTCCTCAATAGAGGGAATAGGAATGATAATATCTGTTTCTTGAGAACTTTCTTGCGAACTGTTAAGATTTTCTTTCTCTTCTAAAACAGACTCTAGAGGATGAATTTTTTGTGAGGAAATTGCAAAGACAGAATCAATGTCATCCACTTCTCTGTAATCAATGTTGCTCAATTCTTTATCTGTAGGAATAGCTTTGATGGGAAAGGCTTGAAAAACTTTGTTGAGCTGTTGGCTTAATTGACTAGAGGGGGTAAAGAAATATCCCTTTTCATCTTCCTTAGAGGGGGTAAATAAGCCGAGGGGTTCAAGGGAGAGAGAATGCCCTTTTTCTAGGTGTTCTTCTAGTAGAGGAAATAGAGAGTGGTAGAAAAGTTGTGTATTTTTCTCATTTGTTTTTGCTTCTTCCATTAAAAATTGGAGCAAAGTTTCGTTATTTTTCTTCTCAAGACTAGAAGCTATAAGATAAATGTGAGGAGGTACGAGATACTGCTTTTTTGAATTTTTGTCAATGGCTACAAATTCGCTCTCTTTCTTCGTCTGCAAAGTGCAGATTGTACCAAAATGACAAGGATTATGGGCTTGTAAGCGAAAAAGAATACATTGATTGAGTTGTTCCCATAGTTGAGAACAGACGCTTTTACTTAAATGCGTTTCATTGGCGATTAAGTGTATCCATTGTTGGCTTTCTATCATCTCTAAAATCTAATTAGAATTCTTTTTGATCACTTGGGCAATGAGGTCAAAACCTTCTGTGTCTATAATCTTTGCATTATAATAGTGTCCGACTTTTAGCCCTTTGGCATATTCAATCGGTATGAGCACTTCAGGATCTACTTCTGGAGAGTCGTATTGCGTTCTGCCAATTAAGTAATCTTTTTCACGTCTGTCGATGACAATTTCTTGAATAGAGCCGATAAAACTTTGACTATGAGCTTCTGCAATGGGTTCTTGGACGTTCATCAGAGTTTCAAGTCTTTGTGTTTTTATTGCAGCATCAATCTCGTCTTGATAATTCTTTTCGGCAAAGGTGTCTTTCTCGTGCGAGTAGGAGAAAGCTCCCATTCGTTCAAACTTCATCCTTTGGGTGAAATCAATCAGTTTCTCAAAATCTTCTTCCGTTTCCCCCGGATGTCCGACCATAAGAGTGGTTCGTAGGGTTATTTGGGGTACTTCATCACGGATTTGAGCAATTAAGTCCTCGGTTTGTTGTTGCGTGATGCCTCTACGCATTTTTTGTAGCATATTATCACTCGCATGTTGGAGAGCAATGTCAAGATAATTGCAAATATTATCTCTTTCTCTAATAAGAGGTAAAATCTCAAAGGGGAAATGCTTGGGATAGGCGTAATGGAGTCGCAAACGTCGTACGCCTTGAATATCCGAAAGACGGGCAAGAAGCTCAGCAAGGTGATTGTTCTTGTCAAAGTCCCAGCCATAAGAGGTTAAATCTTGAGCAATCAATTGAAACTCAGAGCAACCTTGTTGAACTAAATTTTGCACTTCATTGATTAAGGATTGAGGAGAGCGGGACTTTAAGTCCCCCGTGATGATAGGAATGGCACAGTAGGAGCATTTGCGGTTACAACCTTCGGAAATCTTCAGATAAGCATAGTGCTTGGGGGTTGTAATGATACGCTGACTTTCTTTGTCTATAGAAAAAGAATGCCCCAAATGTTGAATTAAGTTTTTCCAGTCAAACTTACCATATATAGCATCAATCTCAGGGATTTCGCTTTTCAGGTCACCCCTAAATCGTTCGCTGAGACAACCCATTACGAATACTTTGCCGATTTGTCCACTTCTCTTGGCTTCAATAAAATCAAGAATCATATTGATAGATTCTTCTTGAGCAGAACCGATAAAGCCACAAGTATTGATAACCACGTATTCCCCCGTTACTCTTTTGGGGTCGTGGCGTACGGTGTACCCTGCAGAGGAGAAGAGACGCATCAGTTGTTCTGAATCTACTAAGTTTTTCGAACAACCAAGGGTTATAACGTTGACTTCGTTTTTTCTCATTTACCAAAAAGAGAGGCTACAAATTCTTTTTTGTCAAAGATTTGTAAATCTTCTATTTTTTCTCCTAATCCAATATATTTAACGGGGATATTAAACTCGTTCGAAATACCTATTACGACTCCGCCTTTAGCTGTTCCGTCTAATTTGGTGACGGCAAGAGCACTTACTTCTGTTGCGGCAGAAAATTGTTTCGCTTGTTCATAAGCATTTTGTCCAGTTGAGCCGTCTAAAACAAGCAAGACTTCTTGAGGAGCAGAGGGGATCACCTTTTGCATCACTCTTTTAATTTTAGAAAGTTCGTTCATTAGTCCGACTTTGTTGTGCAAACGTCCAGCGGTATCAATAAGAACAATATCGGCATTTTGAGCAAGAGCCGAAGAAACAGTGTCAAAAGCTACAGATGCAGGGTCAGAACCCATTTTTTGTTTGATCATTGGCACGCCCACTCTTTCAGCCCAAACGCTCAATTGGTCTATAGCAGCTGCTCGGAATGTGTCGGCAGCTCCGATAACGACAGACTTTCCAGCTTCTTTAAACTGGTAGGCGAGTTTCCCAATTGTAGTTGTTTTGCCCACTCCATTAACTCCAACAACCATAATAACATAGGGCGTTTTAGTGGGGTTTTCTAAAGAAATATTTTCTTCAGGACTTTTGTTTTCGGTCAAAAGAGCTTCAATTTCTTCACGTAAAAGGTTGTTGAGTTCTTCTGTAGAAACGTATTTATCACGAGCTACACGTTCTTCCAAACGCTTAATGATGGTTAGCGTTGTGTTTACTCCAATGTCGCTTGAGATGAGTATGCTTTCTAATTCATCTAAGACTTCATCGTCTACTTTGCTTTTACCCGCAATAGAGTGCGAAATTTTGGATAGGAAAGAAGTTTTTGTTTTCTCTAATCCTGAGTCTAAAGTCTCTTTTTTCTTTTTTGAAAATAAACCGAATAAAGCCATATTTCTGTAGTGATTTTATTTTTGTGTATAGAGTGTGTTAGTTCATCCTTGTTTTGTAATCTTCATAGCTAAAAGAACGCATAATTTCTTCGCTTCCATCTTTATGGAGAATGCTTATATTGGGGTGTTGAATGCCATTGAAAAGGTTCGTTTTGACCGTTGTGTAATGAATCATATCTTCAAAGATGATTTCATCACCTATTTGAAGTTCTTTTTCAAAAAACCAAGTTCCCATAAAGTCTCCACTCAAACAGCTATTCCCTCCCATTCGGTAAGCTTTGTATCCCTCTTTTTCTTCGTTAAAAGCTCCTCGTATAATAGGTTGATAAGGCATTTCAAGACAGTCAGGCATATGGCAAGTAAAAGAAACGTCCAAGATGGCTGTCGTTATATTATCGTGAGAAACTATATCCACGATATGGCTTCTCAAAAAACCCGTTTGCCAAGCGAAAGCACTCCCCGGTTCAAGTAGTATATGTAAATGGGGATGACGTTGGCGAAAAGCTTGTAAAACTTGTATCAAGTGTTCTGTGTTGTAGTCTTTGTGAGTGATTAGATGTCCACCTCCTAAGTTGAGCCATTTGGCTTCGGCAAGAACACAACGAAAGTCTTTTTCAAGGATAGAGAGTAGTTTTTCAAGTTGAAAGCTATTGCCCTCACAAAGAACGTGACAATGCAATCCTTCTATCCCCTCAGGAAGATGCTTACCCAATTCTTCAGCAGAAACACCAAAGCGAGAACCGGGCATAGCGGGGTTGTAAAGCTCCGTTGCTACAGGGGAGTATTTGGGGTTGATTCGTATACCGTATGAGATGTCTTTGCGTCTAAGATTTTTAAAACGCTCCCATTGAGAGAGGGAGTTGAAAGTAATGTGCGAACAATACTCTTGCCACTTATCCCATTGATTTATTTGATAAGCGGGACAAAAGGCGTGAGCTTTTTTGCCCAACTCTTCATAGCCTAGTTGAGCTTCCCAAAGCGAACTTGCTGTGCTTCCAAATCCCCATTTTTGAAATAGGGGGAAGGTTTTCCAAAGAGCGAAAGCTTTGAAAGCAAGGATGATCTCCACCTCAGCGGCCTGTGATACGGAATGGATAAGTTCAAGGTTGCGGAGAAGTAATTTTTCTTCCACAACATAACTAGGACAAGATGATTGCATATATTTTGATACTATAGTGCAAAGTTACTGCTTTTTTTTGGGCTTATTACTTTATTCTTATAATAGAGAAAATATAAATGAAATCAATATTTTGACAAAAAGAAAGATTTTCACGCAAATTTGCAACTTTTTGAAATTAAAATAGATTATTTCGTGAATAATTTTGCTTTTTTAACAAAAATAAACTACATTTGTTCTCAGTTGTTATAATAGTGTAGTATTTTGAGTGAATGGAAAGGGGAAGATGGATTTATTCTTCTCCTTTTTTATTTTTATTCTTCCTTTTATTTCGGTAATAATTCTTTTTAGGATTTTCGTCTTCAATAGCCTTTATATAAGAAGCTGTAATAACCCCAGCGGGTAGAGCGATAATAGCGACACCAATGAGAGAAGAGATCATACTGATGAGACGACCAATCTCGTTGCGGGGACAAATGTCTCCATAGCCGACTGTTGTAAAGGTTGTTGTCGCCCAATAGAGAGCCTCAAAAAAGTTGTGAAAGTGATCGGGGTCAGCGTGAAAAATGAGTAGAGCACTCAAGAAGATATAAATCAGAGATAGGGTGAGGGTTGTAATAAGGATGCTTCTCTGCTTTTTGATTACGAAAAAGAAGCGTTTCATTTCTTTTGAATAACGCAAAAGTCGTAAAATACGTAAGAATTTTAAGAGGCGTAAAGAACGAAGGATATTAAAAGAGGTCGATAATATATGAAAGCTAGGAAGTATAGAGAGTAAGTCGCAGATAGCCATCGGAGTAAAAGGGTAGTAGAGGAAGGCTATCTTTTTATGCTGATGTTTAATGTCAGCAGTAAACCAACGTAAAAGGTAGTCTAGAATAAAAAAGAAGAGGCAGATTGTATTGGAGGTGTCAAAAATATGCAGTTCGTGTTCCTTGAACATAAGGGGAAGGATACAGACGAAAGTTGCAATAATAAGAATGATAGCATAGATTTTGCCCAGCCATGAGTATTTGTGGTTACCTTCTTTTTCAAGAATGTTGTGTAGCGTTATTCGAAGGGAAGAAAGGTTCATATTGAAAAAGATCTAAGTGTGTTTAAAAAAGAAAAACCCACTTCCAAAGGAGGAAATGGGTTTCTTCTGAGCCTCTTGTCGGATTCGAACCAACGACCCCGAGATTACAAATCACGTGCTCTGGCCAACTGAGCTAAAGAGGCAGTTGAGTGAGCAACCTGCATCGCACCGCTACGACCTACTACCCTTGCTGCGATCAAACCCTGGGGGATTCACAGGGAGCTGGTCGTGTAGGACTCACTCGAATGCAAAGATAGTTCTTTTTTTGATATTTGCAAGAGTTTGGGCAAAAAAATGCATTTTTTCTCAAAAACGAAGGGAAAATGGGGCTTTTTGCTCCCCCAAAATGAACTTGTAATGTGTTTTTCTTGCTTTAGGAAGCTTCTTGCGACTCTTCTTTTTTCTTCTTTTTTGAGAAAAGGGAGCGTCTCTTGAGGGGGATTTGTACTTTTTTGCCTGACCAAATAGCCCATAGAGCGAATAAACCGATGATGGAGATGAAAAGCAAAGCCCCCATATTTCCCAAGAAGCTGTAGATACGTCCCGTGTGAACTTCGAGGGCAAGATGCCATAAAGACATAGGGAGTAGCGATAGTTCTTTGGGCTGCTCCAGTTCATCGCTACCCAACTGATAATTGACAACCATAGCTCTACAAACATCAAGACCGCATATTTCAGGATTGTCCATATGACTAGAAGAACAGAAATCATCGCTGTAGCCAGAGATCGGTTTTTGGCCAAAAGGGTTCTTTGAAAAGTGATGCACTTCTTCAAGAGTATAGTAATCCCAAACTTTATTTTCTCGTGGCGACCAATAGAAAATGCCCGAAAAAGAGGCGATGATATAGCGTTCGCTATTTTTAGGATCTTTTTCCCAAACATTGATTCCCATAACGCTTACAGGCACTTCTTGAGAGAAACTTTCAGCCGCCAAATGCAAGTCTTTTGTGTGAAAAAATCCTTTGGATGTAGAAAAGATCCATTCTTGTAGAGAAGCATCAAAGCGAAGGGCTCGTAATTTATCTTTCCAAGGATTGTCGCTTTTTAGAGTCGTTAGAGGGGGGGTAGGAAGGGATATTTTAGCAAGGGGTATGAGTAGAGGAGGACGTAAAGCCCAACCTGTAAGGGTAATAAAGAGGGTCAATAGAAGCGTTTTTCTTCCGAAAAAGTTGTGTCTTTGTAGGTTGGTATTTAAAATTTTGGATATACGTTTGCTTTTTCGTTTTTTTAGCTTAGCGATCCAGCGAAAGAGTGTAAACAAAAATCCCGTTAGACATATAATAAGAAGAACGACGCCAATAACGTCTACAATAAGGCGTCCTGTGAGTCCCCATACTTGTCCAGAATGTAAGTTCCACACTAAAGTAAAGAGGCTGCATTTGTCTTCGTAGTTTTGAGGTGCAGGAAGAGGATGAATTTTAAAGTTCGTGTAGGGGTAGGATGCCTCAAAAAGATGGGAGCGAGAGAGTAAGTACAAATCACTCCCTTTTTCGATGATGTCACAAAGTTTTTCGTCTTCATCAAGGGGGATTGGGATAGGTGTCCATTCTTCGTCGCTGTCTTTTTTGTGAAAGAGTTGCCACTGTCCTACAGCGAATAGTTCCCCTTGCCAGTTTTTGATAATTTTTCGTATCACTCTTTGATCTTGACTTTTGGGTAAACCTTTATTGTAATCTTGAAAACTTTCCCCCTCATCTTTCGTTTCCCATATTCCGTTGTCTCCATAAATAAGGACTGAGGATTTATAGCGAATAGAGGCACGAAGAAGACCGTTGTTCCACTTTTTGTACTGGTATTTTTCAGGAAGGAAGCGGCGACTGACAGAGAAGTCTTCAATACATTTTCTGTGGTTGAGCAAAATGCCTGAAATACAAAACATCGAGAAAAAGAAAAGCATAAGTATACCGATATATTTATGGTGCTTTTTCCAAGTTTTACGTTTCATCTTTTTTTGCTCTTCTGTATTCCTTCTTTTAACAAAGATAAGGAGAGGAGAAGAGAAAATCTATTTTAGGGCTTTATTTTAGTGTTTTTCTTTTGTGTATTTTTGTTGCTAAAATATACCTATATATAATAAGGAGAGATGAAAGCGATAAAAATGACAACGCCTGTTGTTTGGAAAGGTACGCCCTGTGGAGCAAAATTGAGCTATGAAAATCGTTTGCTGAGTTTAGGCTCTTGTTTTAGCGAACGCATAGGAACATGGTTGCAAGAGAGGTCATTTCAGGTTTGCGTTAATCCATTTGGAACACTTTATAATCCGCTATCTTTGGCTAAAGCTCTTGACTTGCTTGTTTCTAGAGAAGAAGCTTGGGGAGAAGAAGATTTAATTTATCATCAAGAGCGTTGGCACAGCTTTATGCATTATAGTCGCTATTCTTCTCGTGATAAAGAGGAGGCTTTAGGACGAATAAATGAAGATTTTCAAAGAGGAAAAGAAGCCCTACAAAATGCCGATTGGTTGCTCTTGACTTTAGGCTCTGCCTATGTGTACGAATACCGTGCAAGTGGGCAAGTTGTGGCGAACTGTCATAAAATTCCTGAAAAAGAATTTGAACATAGGATGCTTTCTTTGGAGGAGTCTTTGGAAGCTATGCAAGGTGTTTTGGAGCAAGTTTTTGATAAAAATCCTAAGCTCAAAGTCGTACTGTCCGTCTCCCCGATACGTTATTTGCGTTATTCCGCTGCTGAAAATAGTTGTAGTAAGGCGGTCTTGCTTTTGTTGGCTCGTGCTTTGGAACAAAGTTTTCCCAATCGGATTAGTTATTTCCCCTCTTATGAAATTATGATGGATGAACTTAGGGATTATCGTTTTTATGCAGACGACTTAATTCACCCCTCGTCTTTAGCTCTTAAAATTATACGTCAGAAACTTTTAGACTCTTGGCTACAACAAAGCGATTGGGAGATTTTAGAGAGGGAAAATAAACGTTTTTTGCAATCCCAACATATTCAATTAATAAAATAAAAAGTCTTGTATTTAAATGTTAATATTTATCTTTGCTAGGAAACTATGTCTAAAGAATTCGTATAAATTCTAAAAAATAGACCTAAAAAAACAAGAAGCAAATGAGAAAAATAGTACTAACATTTTTTGTGGCTTTGTTAAGCCTCACGGGTGTTGTTGCTCAGAAAGTGGCTATCAAACACAATTTTGCCTACGACGCCTTGCTAGCTCCCAATCTTTCCTTGGAGTTTGCAATTGGACGTAAGTGGACAATCGATACACAATATGGAACGAATTTCTTTGTGTGGACAAGAGATGTAAAATCACCTAAATACACGACGAAGAAGTGGAGTCATTGGTTGTTACAAACAGAAGGCCGTTATTGGACTTGTGAAGTCTTTAACGGACTTTTTATTGGGGCTCACGCTTTTGGAGGACAAATGAATGTGGGGAAAATCAATATCCCTTATCTTATTTTGCAAAACAAGAAAGATGCCTCGGGAGAATTTCCGATGAAGAAGCATCGTTATGAAGGTTGGTTTGCAGGAGCTGGTGTCAGTGTTGGTTACCATTGGATTTTGTCGAGTCATTTCAGTTTAGAAGGCTCTATTGGTGCAGGATATGCTTTTATTCACTACAACCGATACGGAGAGAAAAAATGTGCTACTTGTGACAAAGTAGGCAATGCAGATTATATTGGTCCTACGAAAGCGACCCTTTCACTTATTTATATGATTAAATAAAATCTTGGCAGTATGAGAAATAAAATAAATAAAATCCTCCTCCTTCTTGGAGTGTTGGGAATGACTTCTTTGGGAATTTTTGCTCAAGATGATAACCCTACTTTAAACTATACGAATGTAGAGATACAACGTGTACAAAAAGGGAAAAAGTTAGACATTAAGTACGTAATAGAAAAAGAAAAGTATTTCAGTCGCCAACAAGTAATTTTCCTTCACGCTTACCTTGTAAGTAACGATGGAACGAAAGAGAAGCTTGTGGATGAATTGCAAATTATAGGTAAAGGAAGAGAAAAATCGATCCGTAGAAATAAGGTGTTAAAGAATGACACAGGTCTTCCTGAGATGAATAATCTCCGTAAAGTAAAGGAGCTACCTCTATCTTTCTCTATCCAAATCCCTTTTGAGAGATGGATGGTTAATGCAAAGTTGGAAATTCGTGAAGCAATCTACGGCTGTGCTTCTTGTAAAGTGGGAGAAGGAGTGCGTAATATCTTCGCTTTAAATTTGCCTGACTTTAATAAGAAAGACTATAAATTCTCTTACATTGAACCTAAAGGTGTAGAGTTCAAGAGTTATGAGGAGAAATTTGAGTGTCGTATTAACTTCCGTGTAGGACGTCATGAACTATTGCCTACATTTAAAAATAATGCGAGTGAGTTGAGCCGTTTGAATTCTTTTGTTTCTAAGGCCTTACATTTACAAGGGGCAACTTTGGATGCGGTTTCTATATTAGGTTTTGCTTCTCCAGAAGGTAAGTTTGAAGCCAATAGATCTCTAGCTGAAAGACGTGCGAAAGTTTTAGGTGCTTACGTAAAAGGAAGACATCCAGGAATTAAGAAATGTCCTTCTTTCATTGTAAAAGGTATTGGTGAGGACTGGGCTGGTTTGCGTAGCTCTATTGAGAAATCTGAACTTGAAGATAAGGCGGAATTGTTAGCAATCATCGATCGTTATTCTACTGATTTAGAAAGAGAAAAGGATATGAAAGCTTTAAAAGGAGGTCGTGTCTATGCCACTTTGGTTAAAGAATTTTATCCTCCTCTTCGTAGAACTACCTTTAGTTTAGGTTTTGCTGTTCGTCCTTTTAAAGTAGAGGAATTAGTAGATGTTTATGGCAAAAATCCTCGTTTGATGAGTCATAGAGAGTTGTATTTACTTTCAGGCTTACTGGCGAAGAACAAGAAGGAAAATTTGGATGTATTTGCTACAGCTCAAGAGTTGTTTGCTTCAGATCCGATTTCACGCCTCAACTATGCAAATGCTCTTTTAGAGAAAAAACAAGATGCTAAAAAGGCAATTCAAGTGCTTGAACCTATTAAGCATGACAAGAGAGCTTTGTTGCCATTAGCTATTGCTTACGATATGCTAGGAGATATTGATAGCAAAGAAGCTGTTATCCTAGAGGGTATAGAAAAAGGAGTATTTGAATCAGGTAAATACGGACTTTAATATTTGAACAAGAATCAGAATTAGGCGATGCATTTCTTTGGGGATGTGTCGCTTTTTTTATATAATTCGTAGGAATGGGAGCTCATAGAGTTGTGATAGATCGTTCTATACCTTTTATAAAAGGTGTATTGGAACCATTTGTAGAGACCCTTTATTTGACTAGGGAGGAGATTTGTAGAGAGCGTTTGATAGAAGAAGCTGCGACGATTTTAGTTGTTCGAAGTGTAATCCGATGTACGCAAGATTTGTTGGAGGGTACGGATGTTCGCTTTATAGCTACAGCAACAGCGGGTTTTGATCATATTGACTTGGACTATTGTCGTCAACAAGGAATTGCTTGGAGCAATGTTCCGGCTTGTAATGCAGGAGGTGTCGCTTATTGGGTCTTTTATGCCTTGTCTCGCTATGCTATTGAGAGGCAACTTAATTGGCAAGACGAGAGGGTCGGCATTGTCGGTGTCGGTAATGTGGGGAAAAGGGTGCAGGCAGGTTTGGAAGCTATGGGAATACCCTATTTGCTTTGCGATCCCTATCGTGCGGAAGAGGAAGGCACTTCGTCTTTTGTTTCTTTGCAAGAAATCGCCCATCGTTGTAGTATCATTACTTTTCATACTCCTTTAACGAAGGAGGGGAAGTATCCGACACATTATATGATTAATGCATCTTTTTTGGAGCAATGCCGTCGTAAGCCCCATTTACTCAATGCAGCTCGTGGTTCTATCGTTAAAACAGATGATTTGTTACAAGCTATTCAAGGGCAACAAGTGTCAGCTTTGAGTATAGATTGTTGGGAGGGTGAACCGATAGTTAGTGAAGAACTGCGAAGAAGCGTTGCTTTTGCGACCACTCATATAGCGGGATTTTCGCAAGAGGGGAAAAGAAGAGCAAGTGAAGGCGTCGTACGTGCCGTCTTAGATTTTTTAGGGAAATCTCATCAGACTCTCCCTAAAGGGGAAGGCGGTGAATGTGTAGAACTAGAATGGCAAGAAGGGGCTTATGCTTTGGAACACTTGTTTCTTCAGTCAGGGCAAGTTTTACAAGATTTAGCCAATGCTTGGAAAGAGGGAAGTGGCGATTTTGAGAGCTTAAGAAGAAGCTATCCTTTGCATCGTGAGACAAGTGCCTTTTATGTAAAAGGGGTAAAAGAGGCGACTCGCCCATTGTTACGTTCTTTAGGTTTTCAGTTGTAGGAAGAGAGCGAAGCGAGTTTGTATTTGTTTAAAGCTTTGAGAATTAAGATTTTTTCTCTTTTTGAGAGGGGTAAGAAAGGGGGCTTTTTATCTTTTCATATAAAAGATTTGTAAGATTAAAAATAAGTACTAACTTTGTGAGTGTTATAGAACTATAATTTTTAGCTTTTTTTTTAATTAAAATGTTGAAAATATAGCTTTTAAGAGTAGATTTTAATAGAAAATAATTGTAAAATACAGAAAAGGAAAAGTGAAATGGAGTAGCCTGTGAAGGGGAAAGATTTCTAAATAAAAGAAGGAGACAAAACTATGATGACGAGTGAAGAGTACATTGAGAGTTTGCGTAAGTTAAATTTTCAAGTTTATTTCATGGGGAAGAAAATTGAAAACCCTGTGGATCATCCAATTATTAGACCCTCTTTGAATTCGGTGGCTATGACCTATGAGTTGGCACATCAAGATGAATACAAAGAGCTTATGACAGCAACCAGTCACCTTACTGGAAAGACGATCAATCGTTTTTGTCATATCCATCAAAGTACAACCGACCTTATGAATAAGGTGAAAATGCAACGTTTATTGGGACAAAAAACCGCTGCATGTTTTCAACGTTGTGTAGGGATGGATGCTTTTAATGCGATTTATTCTACCACTTATGATATGGACCAAGAATTGGGAACGAATTATCATGAGAGATTTAAAAAATATTTAGAGATGGTGCAAGAAAGAGACCTTGTAGTGGACGGTGCTATGACTGACCCTAAAGGGGATCGTAACCTTTCTCCTTCTCAACAACCTGATCCCGACCTTTACCTTCGTATTGTTGAAGTTCGTGAAGACGGTATCGTGGTACGTGGAGCAAAAGCTCACCAAACTGGGGCTGTAAACTCGCACGAACACTTAATTATGCCTACTCTTGCTATGCGTGAGGAGGATCAAGATTATGCTGTTTCTTTCGCTATAGAAAGTGATGCTCCCGGTATCTTAATGATTTATGGCCGACAAAGTTGTGATGCTCGTAAATTAGAAGATGGAGCAGATATTGACTTAGGGAACTCTACTTTTGGAGGGCACGAAGCATTGGTTATTTTTGATGATGTTTTCGTACCTAATGATCGTATCTTTATGTGTAAAGAATACAAATACGCAGGTTTGATGGTGGAGCGTTTTGCTGGATACCACCGTCAGTCTTACGGAGGTTGTAAAGTAGGGGTAGGAGATGTGCTTATCGGTGCTGCGGCTCTTGCTGCGGATTACAACGGTGTGCCTAAAGCTTCTCATATCAAGGATAAATTGATTGAGATGATTCACCTTAACGAAACGCTTTTTGCTTGTGGTATTGCTTGTTCTGCTGAAGGTGCACCTACCAAGAGTGGTAACTATTTGATTAACCTTCTTCTAGCGAACGTTTGTAAGCAAAATATTACTCGTTTCCCTTATGAAATAGCACGTCTTGCTGAAGATATTGCAGGGGGATTGATGGTAACCATGCCTGCTGAACAAGATTTAAGAGATGAAACTTTAGGACCTCTCGTACGTAAATATTTACAAGGTGCGACAGGAACAGATGTTGAAAATCGTATGCGTGTCTTACGTTTGATTGAAAATATTACCTTGGGTACTGCTGCTGTGGGTTATCGTACGGAGTCTATGCATGGTGCAGGGTCTCCTCAAGCTCAACGTATTATGATACAACGTCAAGGAAATATTGAGTTTAAGAAAGAACTCGCTCGTAATATTGCTAAAGTAGACGTTTCTAAAGATCCTAGAAATCAACAGAAATAAAAATAAAAAAGAGAGAGACTGCCTTTTATTGAGGTAGTCTCTTCTTACTTTTTAGAAATATGAGTTTAAATTTCGATGCCGTACAATCGGTTTTAGATAACAAGGTAACTCCCTTACTGGTAGCACATGGTGGGGGCGTTCGTTTGTGCAGTATATCCAATGAAGGCGAGGTAAGAGTCTCTTTCAAAGGAGCTTGTACGACTTGTCCTTCTATGCGAGATACGATGGACGAACTGATTGAGGGAGCTTTGCGTACAGAGTTTCCTGATGAAGATTTTCGTCTTATTGCCGTGCAAGAAACAGCAGAAGAACTTTTAGCTCAAGCACGTCAGATTTTGAAAGAAAGAAGAAAAGAAAAAGAAAATCAATCGAACAAAAGGGATTAGCCCTTTTTGTTTTTTTAGTATACCAATATAGAGGAATATGGAAGATTATAAAAGCAAAATCGTCTCTGTAGAAGAGGCAATCAAAGCAATTAAAAACGGAGATTCAGTGCTACTTTCTCATGCAGCAGCTGCTCCCCAATTGTCAATCAAAGCTCTTGCTGATCATTATCAAGATTATCAGGATGTAAAGATTTATCATATGCTTATGCTTGGCGAAACGCCTTATTGCAATCCTGAGATGGAGGGGCATTTTAGACTCTTCACCAACTTTGTCGGAGGGAATACCAGAAAAGCGGTGGCTGAAGGACGTGCCGATTTCTTCCCAATGTTCTTTTATCAAGTACCTCAAGCAATTCGTGATGGAATTATCCCTGTTGACGTGGCTATCGTACAAGTTTCAGAACCCAATGCTGAAGGTTATTGCACTTTTGGGGTTTCTTGTGATTATACAAAAACAGGTGCAGAAAAAGCTAAGATTGTTATCGCTGAGGTCAATAAGCAGATGCCTACTATTGGAGGAAATAACTTCATTCACATCTCAGATATTGATTATATCGTTGAAGCGGATTATCCTTTGTACGAAGTGCCTAGAGCGGCTATTGGTACAACGGAAGAGGCGATTGGTCGCAATGTTGCAGAGTTGATACAAGATGGAGATACCTTGCAATTGGGCATTGGTGCAATTCCAGAGGCTGTACTTCTTTTCTTAAAAGACAAAAAAGATTTGGGTATCCATACTGAAATGTTTTCGGATGGTATCCTAGACCTTATTGATAGAGGGGTTATAACAGGTAATAAAAAAGAGTTAGACAAAGGTAAAGTAATGGGTACTTTCTTGATGGGAACTAAGGCTCTTTATGATTACGTAGACAATAATCCTGATGTAATTCTTGATTCGGTAGACCATGTCAATCATCCTTGTACTGTTATGAAATTTGAGCGTATGATCAGTATCAACAGTTGTATTGAGGTAGATTTGATGGGGCAAGTATGTAGCGAAACAATCGGACTCAAGCAGTTTAGTGGTACAGGAGGACAAGTAGACTATGTACGTGGAGCGGCAATGTCAGCTCACGGAGTAAGTATTTTGGCTATGCCTTCTACGGCTGCAAAGGGTACGATTTCTCGTATTGTCCCTCTTTTAGCAACAGGTGCAGCGGTTACAACTTCTCGTAATGATGTGGACTATATCGTTACAGAATATGGAATAGCTCAGCTAAGAGGTCGCTCTCTTTATGATCGTGCGAAAGCATTGATTGCTATTGCTCATCCTGATTTTAGAGAGCAATTGACCGAAGAACTTAATAAACGTTTTCCTCAAAAATAAAAGTTAGTTGTAGTATGCAATTACTCAAATTAAGCACTAAAGTGCATCGTTCTGAAACCTTTGCAGAGTTTGTTTCAGAATTTGAATTAAATGAAAAGGATTTAGTCCTAACGAATGACTTCCTTTTCCAACCCTTTATGAAGGATTTAAATTTGCCTTGTACCTTTATTATGCAAGAGAAATATGGTACGGGAGAGCCTTCAGATGAGATGATGAATAGCATTCTTAGAGACCTTGAGGGCATTCAATACGATCGTATTATTGCTGTCGGTGGAGGTACAGTAATTGATATTGCTAAATTATTCGTCTTGAAAGATTTACACGATGTAATGGATGCTTTTGATCACAAGATTCCTTTGATAAAAGAGAAGAAATTGGTCATCATCCCTACAACATGTGGTACAGGTAGTGAGGTTACCAATATTTCAATTGCAGAGATTAAGTCTCGCCATACTAAAATGGGATTGGCAGATGATGCAATTTTAGCGGATGATGCAGTTATTATACCTGAGTTGTTAGCAGGTTTGCCTTTCCGTTTTTATGCAGCTTCTTCTATTGATGCCTTAATTCACGCTATTGAAGCTTGTGTTTCACCTCGTTGTAATCCTTATACACGTATCTTTAGTATTGCCGCAATGGAGACGATTATTGATGTTTTCCAAAAGATTGCAGCAACAACACCTGAGGAGAGACATAAATATGCTGCTGAGATGCTTATTGCTGCCAATATGGCAGGGGTCGCTTTTGGTAATGCTGGAGTAGGGGCTGTACATGCTCTATCCTATCCTTTAGGAGGAAATTATCACGTTCCTCACGGAGAAGCGAACTACCAATTCTTTACAGAAGTGTTCAAATTGTATCACAAAAAAGATCCGAATGGAGCGATTGCACCTTTGGAAAAACATTTGGCGTTCTTGCTTGACACAGAGGTAGACAACGTTTACGATGCTTTGGACAACTTACTCGGACAATTGATCACTCGTAAGCCTTTGCAAGAGTATGGTATGAAGCAAGAAGAGTGCCGTGGCTTTGCTGAGTCGGTACTCGTAACACAACAACGTTTGTTGAAAAACAATTACGTGCCTTTTGATGTAGACGAAATTGAAGGTATTTACAATCGTTTATTTTAACTTTGCACATAAACAATAAAGATTTCGAAATAAAACAATAAATAAAACATTACAATGGAAATCAATGAAATGGTAAGCCTTGCTCGTAAGGCTCAAAAAGAGTACCAAGCGACTCACAACCAAGAGTCTGTAGACAATATCTGTCGTGCTGCTGCTCGTGTGATTTATGAAAACGCAGAAATTCTTGCAAAAGAAGCAGTAGAAGAAACTCGTATGGGTGTCTATGAAGACAAAGTGGCTAAAAACAAAGGAAAATCAAAAGGAGTTTGGTATAATCTTCACGACAAAAAGTCGGTAGGTATCCTCAATATTGATGAGCGTACGGGTATGATAGAGATTGCAAAACCTATCGGTGTTGTGGGAGCTGTTACTCCTACTACAAACCCTATTGTAACTCCTATGAGTAACATTATTTTTGCTCTTAAAACTTGTAATGCAATCATCATTGCTCCTCACCCTCGTAGTAAAAAATGCTCAGCTCACGCTGTAGAATTGATCAAACAAGCTATCGCTCCTTTCAACGTTCCTGAAGGAATGGTGCAAATCATTGACGAACCAAGCATTGAGAAGACTCAAGGTCTTATGAAGTCGGTAGACGTAGTAGTGGCTACAGGTGGTATGGATATGGTACGTTCGGCTTATTCTTCAGGAAAACCTTCTTTCGGGGTAGGTGCTGGTAACGTACAAGTTATTGTAGATACTGATATTGATTTTGACGATGCAGCGAAGAAAATCATTGCAGGTCGTATTTTTGATAACGGTATCATCTGTTCTGGAGAGCAAAGCGTTATCCACAACAAGAAGGACAAAGAGGCTGTTTACGAAGCTTTTCGTAACAATGGTGCTTATTTCTGTTCTGAGGAAGAAGGTCAAAAAGTACGTGAGGCAATCTTCACAGATGGACATCTTGCTAAAGAAGTGGTGGGTCAAAGCGTTGCTTTCATCGCTGAAAGAGCAGGTATCAATATCCCTGCAGGTACACGTGTTATTATGGTAGAAGCTAATGGTGTAGGTGCTGAAGATATTATCTGTAAAGAAAAAATGTGTCCTGTAATGTGCGTTCTTTCTTACAACCACTTTGAAGAAGGTGTTGAGATTGCTAAGACTAACCTTGCTAACGAAGGTAATGGACATACTTGTGCCATCCACTCTAACAACCAAGCTCATATCGTATTGGTAGGTTCTGAGGTAACGGTTTCTCGTATTGTAGTAAATGCTCCAAGTGCAACTACTGCTGGAGGACATATCCAAAACGGTCTTGCGGTAACCAATACATTGGGTTGCGGTTCTTGGGGTAACAACTCTATTTCGGAGAACTTCACTTACAAGCACTTGATGAACGTATCTCGTGTAGCACCTTTGAACACAAAGATTCACATTCCTAACGATCAAGAAATCTGGGAAATGTAATTGTATACAATAAAGTTTTCATAATGTAATTGCGTTGCGGATAGGCAGGATTATTTCTTGTCTGTCCGCTTTTTATTTTTTAGTCCTAAAATATCGAGTCGCTTTAAGGCGGATAGAAAAAGCTCTATCTGAAGGGCATTTTTTATCTTTGTTAGCAGTAAAAGGGAGCAGAATGAATAGTATAGATTTTTCAGAAGAGCTTATCCAAAAGTTCGAATGTATGGATAAATGGGGCAGGGAGGGACGTCCTTTTCTCTTTGTGGTGGACTATGAGGGGCAAGAAGGCTATCTTATAGATTGCCCTTTGGAGCAAGAGGAGATTTGCTTTACTTTTCGCTCTGTGCATAATGGAACAAAGTCTGTAGATAGAGAAAAGAAAGCCGAACTAAAGGCAAAGCCTCTGTCTTTGGAAGACTATCATCAGAAATTCGCTATTGTGCGAAATGCCTTGCTGCGTGGGGATAGTTTCCTTGCCAACTTGACTGTAGCGACACCCATTGAGACGAATTTGTCTTTGGAAGAGATTTATCATCGGGCTCAAGCTCCTTATAAATTGTACATTCCCCATCGTTTCGTTTGTTTTTCTCCTGAACGCTTTGTTCGTATAGATCTTGAAAATTTGCAAATTGAAACGCATCCTATGAAAGGAACGATTAAGGCGGATTTGCCTTGTGCCGAAGAACGCATTTTACAAGATCCGAAAGAAAGGGCTGAACATTATACTATTGTTGATTTGATGCGTAATGATTTGGCTCAAGTGGGGCGAGAGGTTGAGGTCGCTTCTTTTCGTTACATTGATCGCATTTCAACGCTCAAAGGTGATTTGTTGCAAGTAAGTTCCTGCATACGAGCTCATTTACCGCAAGAGGAGGCGCCTAAATTGGGGACTATTTTGCGTCAACTTTTACCTGCAGGTTCGATCTGTGGAGCACCGAAGAAAGCGACGCTAAATGCCATTGCTCAGGCAGAAGCTCAGAAGCGAGGTTTCTATACAGGCGTGATGGCTTATTTTGATGGCAAGGTGCTTGAATCAGCCGTTCTCATTCGTTTTATTGAAGAAGAGGGGGGACAAATGTTCTATCGCAGTGGTGGAGGAATAACCATTAATAGTGTAGAGGAAGAAGAGTATCAAGAAGTCTTGAACAAGGTTTATTTCCCCTTTTCTTAATGAGAAGGATGGCGTGTATGCAAAGAGAATATTTTATTGAGACTATCGGTCTTTGGGATGGAAAAGCACCTCTTTTGGAAGGGCATAAGGAGAGAAGTCGCTTAACGGCTCAAGCATTCGGATTTCAAGCTTTTAGATGGCCGGATGTAGAAAGTCTCTGTCCCCCTCACTTGCGTCAAGGAAGGTGTAAATGTCGCCTTAGCTATCGTGAGGAAGTCTTGTCCATCGAATTCTCCGCCTATCATCCCCAGTCCATTCATCACTTATTTTTGTGTGAAATAGAGCCTACAGCCTATCCTTATAAATCTTCCGAGCGGGGGCTTTTGTATCCTGAAGGATTGCAAGAGGGCGAATTGGCACTATTCGTAGATCGTGAGGGCTATCTCTTGGACACTTCTTACACGAATGTCGTATGCCGTAAAGGAACTACTTGGTTTACACCTGCTCGTCCGCTCTTGAAAGGAGTAGCAAGAGCTAGACTTTTGCAAGAAAAACGTATTTACGAGAAATCCATTCATAGGGATGATTTGGAGCAGTATGATGCGATGGGCTTGATTAATGCTCTTTTGCCTTTAGGAGAAATCGTGCTACCCATTTCTGCTATTGTTAATTATCTTTCGACAGAATTATAATTATCTTTTTTTTATCTTTTGCGAGGGACTTTTTGGACTCTTCTGAGAAAAGGCTCTATCCCTTTATTTATCATAATTAGCGATAATTCGAGATAATTGTCCCCTTATAAAATAAAAGGAAATAAGATGAAATGAAAAGAAATAAAAAATTAACAAAAGATTTTTTGTTTTTTTAAAATTTTTACATATTTTTGTGTCAAGAAGTTTAACCAATTAACAAAATATAAAGAATATGAAAAATTTTAGTTTATTTATTTTTAGTATCCTATTCATTTCTTTAGGGTGTTTATCTTGTAAAAAAGATGTAGAGAAAGATGCAACAGAAGGAATTCTTTCTCAATATGAAAGAATTAGGGCTAATCTTGAAAATGGGAAAGAAGCAAGTTTTAGATCTATAGATATAAGTGAAGCAGCTTCTTTTCCCAAAATAGATATCGAGATTTTTATTGATCAAAAAGGAAATCTTGATGATGAAGAGTTAGCAAAATATATAGAGAGTAAAACAAATTTGAGTTATAAGGAAGCCAAAGAGTATATTTCGATTATAGTTGAGTATGCTGAGAAAAAAGGAGCTTATAATCCAAAGTTTATGTCTGATATTTTAGTGAAAAGGTCAAATTTCTTTCAACAAATTAAGGATGCAGAAATTAAAGAAATAATCATAACATCTTCTGCAATATTAGATTGTGTTGTGAAAGACAAAAAGGAGGTGAACAAAAAACTAGAGAATGCTCTCTCAGATTGTAAACGAAAATTAGATAGACAAAGAAAATATAATAAGATAGAAGTTGGGATAGGCACTTTATTAGGATTTTGTGGTTCTCTATGTGCAGGTCCTGGAGCACCTGCTGCAGTTACCGCAACATTGACGGCGTCATTAGCAGCCTATGCAGTAGCAGATGCTCAAGCTTCAGAGGAATATTTAGATTGTGTAAAAATAGCTAAAAGAGAATATGGAAACGAATAAAAAATCATCCGCCTTGTCTTGCTATCACTACCTCTATGTATTTGGGGTAGCAGCATTAATTGTATTTTTCTACCTACAAGATTGTTTGTTGGGCAAAATGCTCTTTTCCTTCATCTTAACGTCAGTAGTAACGCTCTATCTATCTTTTCGCTGGGGTGCAAGTCGCCACCTCTTGAAGAAAGATCCAGCTGAAATAAGTTTAAGTCCTCGTAATCGTATGTCTTTGACACTTGGATTGATTTCAGTTTTTCTAGTAGATGGGATTATGCTTCTTTCGATCTATATGCATTTGTTGGAAAAACAGCTCATTTAAAAGTAAACTTTATAAATTTAGACCAAAATAAGTTCCTCTTATCCTTAGGAGGAGCTTATTTTTTGTTTTTTAGCAAGGTTGATAAATAAGAGTGTGGAGAAGAATATGCCTAAAGTTTCTATTATCGTACCCATTTACAAAAGTGAGAAATACATTAAAAAGTGTGCAGAGACCTTGTTCGAACAAGACTTTGAAGCGATTGAATATATTTTTGTAAATGATTGTGCCTCCGATAAATAAATTGAAGTTTTAGAAGATGTTATTGCTCGATATCCTGAAAGAAAAGAGTATTGTACAATTATTCATAATAAAGAGGATGACTTGCTGTTCTTGGGGAAGTCTTTTAGCTCTTTTTTTAGAGCTTGTAGTAAGGCTTTGACTTGGCTTTTCTGCCGAAAATCCTCATTTTTTTGTATCTTTGTTAGAAAATAAAGCAAGAAATAGAATGGACGCAGAAAAGATATTGTTTATCGCACAAGATATTGAGCCTTATGTGGATAAAAACCCCATGGGACATACCGCTCGATTTTTACCTCAACGAATTCAAGAAAATGGAGCTGATGTTCGCATCTTTATGCCTTCCTATGGAACGATCAACACAAGGCGTCATCAATTGCACGAGGTCATTCGTTTGTCCGGTATCAATGTCGTGGTAAATGATGAAGATTATCCCTTGATCATTCGTGTCGCTTCTGTGCCTCAGTCTCGTATGCAGATTTATTTCATCTACAACGAAGAGTTCTTTAAGAGAAAAAGCGATTTTGATCTTTGCCCACGCAAGGTGAAGGCGATGTCTAAGGCTATTGAAGGACGAGCTATGGTAGAGGGTGTCGGTACCATAACCAGCGATAACGATATGGCAGAGCGTTCCGTTTTCTTTGTACGTGGGGTGTATGAAGCCATTCGTAAATTACGTTGGGTGCCTAATGTGATCCATTGTATGGGCTGGTTTGGCGCTTTAACCGCAGCTTATTTGAAGAAAAGATACCAAGACGACCCTTGCTTTGAACGTGCAAAAGTTGTTTTCTCTCCCTTTATGAATGAGAGAGAGGGCAAGATGCCAGAGAATATAGCAGAAGTTTTGGCTTTTGATGGTATGGACGGCGATTGGATAGCTCCTCTAAAAGGCGAGGCTACACCTCAAGCTTTGCGTCGTATGGGTATTGCTCATAGTGATGGCGTAATCTTTGTGGAAGACGAAAAGGATGAAGAATTGTACGCTTATGCCAAAGAATTGGGGAAGCCTATACTAGAAAATGCAGGAAGTATAGACACGGCAGCTCCTGTTTATCAGGAGTTTTATGACAAGGTTTTGACCTCGAAATAAAGTTGTCAAGAACTCGCTTGAAAAATTAAGAAGATTACAAGAAAAAAGCTTTATGAAGGCATTTCAAAATACGAAACAGCTACTTTTACTCCTCCTAAGCCTATGTGTTTTAGGGTCTTGTGGCGATCGCATCACGCCTATCGGTTTGTCTGTTGATCCTAGAGATAAAGATTTTCAGACGATGAGTGATTCATTGGATATAGAGGTGCGTACACGTTCTATAGAGAGTGTGTATAGCCGTTCTACCTACACTCTTTTGGGGCAAATCAATGATCCTTATTTTGGGTCTTTCCGCTCTTCCTACGCTTGTCGTATGCAGACAGCTCCTACTTTTTATTTCCCTCATCCGCCTAAAAATGGACGCATAGACTCGGTGCTTTTAGAAATTAATTACGCTTCTGTGGTCGGAGATACGACCGTTTGGAGTAAGGCGGTGGTCTATGAATTGCAAGATGTATTGCCTGAAAAACGTTTTACAGGCGATTTGTCAGCCTACACAAAAGGAGCTAAGAAGGTCGGAGAATTGTCTTATCAAGCTCATTATAAAGGAAAGGATGAGAACCATCAGCTTTATGTTCGTTTGGACAAGGAGATTGGGGAGCGTTTTTATAAGGCTTCGCAAGAGCATCCCGAATATTTTGCAACACAAAAGTCTTTTGAAGAGCGTCTTTTGAAAGGTTTTTACGTAAAGACGACTACGGGTTCTGGCTCTATTTTAAGTATTTACAATACGACTCTTGTGATTTGTTATTCGTATAGCACGAAGGAAGAGGTTGATGGAGAGATGAAAGAAGTTGATAAGCCTATAGCTCTTCGCTTCACGAACACCAATCAGTTGGGGCTTTTGCAAGAATTTGAGCATAGTGAACGTGAAAAACTTTTGCAAGAAAATAGCAAAGATTTTGCCTACATCACCTCACCTCAAGGTTTGGCTATGGAGCTTACGCTTTCGCCTAAGGAGTTACAAAAAATCTTCCCTGAGCAATTGGCAGGGGCTAAAAAGTCTAGGATGATTAATGCCGCCTTCCTATCATTGGCTGTAAACGTTCCTCCTACAGAAAAGACATCTCTTAATCCACCCTTTTACACGCTTTTGATACCCAGCGACTCTTTGGCTTCGTTTTTCCAGAATAGATACACGGAGCAAACGCATTCTAGAACGTGCTTCTTGTCTTCGCCCTATAACATCAATACTCGTGTCTATCAATACCCCAACATTGGGAATTTACTCTCTGAGCATTTGAAGAAGAATGCCAAAGAGGATGCGCAAGGTCGATGGATTGTAGAAAAGCCCTTGTCCTTGGTCGTTCTTCCTGTAATGCGAGAAGTTCAAGAGGGTAATACAAGTGTTACCGAGGCACTCGTAAACCTAATTTATCCTTCTGCTGCTCGGATACAGCTTAAGAATGGTAAACTTCGATTAGGCGTTATCGCCTCTTCGACGCCTGCTCTAAAATAAAACCAAGAGGCTTGATACATTACTCATCTGTATCGGCCTTATTAGGGTAGGATTTTTTCATATACTTTTTAATAAAAGGAAAGGGAGGCTCTTCTATAGATTTTGTCTGTAGAGGGCTTTCTTTTTATTGTGTATTATTTTTATATATTTGCACTTATCAACTATTTATTTTTTTAATGTTGCATAGTTATGAAAATAGATATTCTTAAAAATTTATTACTACTTTTAGCTGTAGGTGCAGCGATAAGTACGGCTGCTTGTTAAACAATATGTTTTTATCTATTTTTCTAATAACAGTAGTTATTTCTTCCGTTTTTCTTTTTATATTGAGACAGAGCCTCCTAGGATTTAAGAAAAAAGAAAAATTACATATAGTTAAACGTATTGCTATTGTTATAGTGTCAGTATATACAATATCATTACTAGGGCTCTCTTTTTTTACTAATGATATGTTATCAAGAGTATTAATACTATCATCAGTTGTCCAAATCCCTTTTTCTGTAATGATAATTAAAAAGCTAACTTAATAGCTACTATCCCCTATTGCACTCGATACAATAGGGGATAGATTTTTTCAAGCTTTATCCTCTTGCTTTAAGCACATATTATTCAACTCTTATCTCTTCGTTAGCCTAAATAGATCAGTGTCTTTTTATGCTAGATTTTATTGTCTTTTTAGATTAATCTTAAGGTGAAATACGACTATTATTTCGAGTTGATTTATATATATATATCGTAAAATAGAATTTTATCGTTATTTAGCGAAAAAACTCTACCTTTGTGCTAATAAAAACTAAAATCTAAACTTATAATATGAAAAATAGAGCTTATTTTCCTCATGATGGGGTGATGAGTCAAGATGTCCGCTGTTTGCGTCTTCGTATGCGTTGGTCTTGGGAAGGTTATGGTCTTTATTGGGCTATTAAGGAGCGTCTGCGACTTTCTCGTTCTCTGACTTTACCCCTTGATTATAAACTTTTAGCTTACGACTTGCATACATCAGAGGATTTGATTCGTTCGCTGGTAGAAGATTTTGAACTCTTTGAATTGGAGGACGGCTATTTCTACGCTCTTGATTTAAAGGAGCAGATGTATTTTATGCAGACAGGCGAAAGGGCTTCTAAGCGAGGAAATCCTAATTTTAAGAAGGGGGAGCGAAATCCGTACTATCCTATTTCAAATGAATTTCCTTCTTCTTTACCCTCTTTAAGTGAGGAGGGAAAAGCGGAATCTTTTTCGGCTTCTTTAGATAAGGGAGAAGTGCGAGAAGAGGAGTTGCAAGAGGGTGATGGGAAAGAGAAGGAAGAAGATAGCGAGGAGCTTCAACTTGAAAGGGAAGAGGAGTCGGATGTCAAGCAAGAGGGTCTTGAAGTATTTGTACAGCCTACGGAAAAAGTTCGTAAAAGGGGCAAGAAGAAGCGGACTGCCACTCGTTTTACTCCGCCTGATGTGGAGGATGTGCGTCTTTTTGCTCAAGAGAATAACTATCAAGTGGATGCGGATCGCTTTATAGATTATTACACAGCAAACGGCTGGAATGTGGGGCGAAATAAGATGAAGGATTGGAAAGCAACCCTTCGCAATTGGGATCGTACGACTCGTGCAAGGGCAGTAGATTCGCCTTCTGTATCTCTTGTAAAAAATGTTGTCAAGAGTGCAAATGCTGAATGGGTGTAAATAGAGATGTTTTGAAAAAGGGTTTGTTTTATGCGAATTAGTCAAGAAAAGTTGCGTGCTATTCTGAAAAGAGAAGCGATGGAGGGCTGTGTGGAGCGTATTTCAAAGGATGTGGAAAGGGACAGCTTTCTGGAGGCGGTGCTAACGGTGGGTACTCATTTATTATCCTATCCCTATGTGATTGATGATGATAATCGTTCTACAATTGTGACGCTCTTAGATTGGCTGGATGCTCGTTTGGGAGCGAAAGTTTTGCATCCCTTGGACGGAAGTCTTAAGGAGATGAGTTTGCTAAAGGGTTTTTATTTGACAGGGCCTACAGGAACAGGCAAATCGCTTCTGATGGATATTATTCTAAAGTTGGCGATTTCGCTTAGTTATCGCTATAAATTGGGCGGAGAGGAGCGACCTTTTGTTTGGAAGAATGTGAGGGCGACTGATATTTGTTCGCACTTTCGTAGGACAGGCTCTTTGGACTGTTTTGTAGATGCTCCCATTCTTTGTATTCAAGATTTGGGAAGTGAGCCTGAGGAGGTTCTGTATATGGGGAATAGGGTGGCCGTTTTGCGACAAGTAATTGAGGATAGGGCGGATCGTAGGGGCTGGATTACGCATTTTACGAGCAATTATCGGATGAATGGAGAGCGGATGATGAAGTTGTATGGCGATCGTGTGGCTTCTCGTTTTAGGGAGATGTGTAATTATATCGAATTGAAGGGCAAAGATCGTCGTGTTTATGGCAATTGTTAGATTGAATGCAAATATTTTCTATCAAAATATTGTTTTTTAGAAAATCTTTATTATCTTTGTCGTAGAAAAAGAGAAAGAGCGTTTCTCTAGATTAAAGATACAGCCTTTTTTGAAGCAATTTTTAGGGGTTGAGCAGGTCTCCTCCACAGCTTGATGGTGAAATGTATCTTGCTGATAATAAATTATATAAATAAATCCTATATATAAAATAGGTGCAAAGAGGATGAGCTTTGTCTCTCCTTTTCAAGAAGTTTGGAAATCCGTTTCAAGAAAAACACACATAATAGAGGATATTCTAAAATACGGGTTCTTTGAAATCTAATACCGAAAAACACAGCATAGCGATAAGAGGCTCTTTAGCAAAAAGTTTTTTTATGAAAAACAGTTGGAAGGAGAGTGGAAGGGCGAGAGCTTGGACTTCTCTTCGTAGGAATTTACACGCACTTTCTAGGAAGTGTTATCTCTAGATAGCGATGGGATTACCGCTAGTCAAAAATAGAATCTCAAATTTTAACCTTTTAATTTATGTAATTATGCCTTTAAAATTTAGACTTATTGAAAAAGAAATGAAAATTGGTAAAAAAGCCGGACAAAAATTAACATTTGCACAGCCTGTTTCGGGAGGCTATATAAGTTTTTCCGACTTATGTGCCATTATCTCAGACGGATCTACGGTCTCTTCAGCAGATGTGAAAGCCGTTTTTGACCGTATGCTCTATGTTTTTGACACCTTTTTGCCTAACGGTTATGTGATTGACTGTGGTGAGTTGGGAAGTTTCCGTCCCTCTTTTGGGAGCAAAGGAGTAGAGGATGCGAGAGATTTTCGTCAGCAAAAGCATATGCGAAGAGCTCGTGTTCTATTCCGTCCTAAGAAGCGTTTTGATGTTTTGCGAACTGCAGGATTTCAGCGTGTGGATTTGGTAGAAGGTGTAGATGTGACAGCATTACCCAAACGCAATTTGTGTGAGCCAAATGCCACTCCGCTCCCTTCTCCTACAGAGGATGAAAAGGGAAAAACTGAGCCTGTTGATAAGAATACAGGTGGCGAGGGAACGGGTTTATAAGTTCTACGAATTTTCTATTGGGCTTTCTTTCTTGCAAAAGAGGGAAGCCCTTTTTTAGCCTTAAAAAGAAATGAAGGAGTGGATGACGTGGTTGGTCGCTTTAGGGGGTGTAGAGCTTTTTCGCTTCTTGGTACAACACATTGTGTATCGCCGTGCCAATCGTTTGCAAAAAGAAGCCACCGCCTTGCGAGAACAAGTTTTGACGCAAGAAGTAGCACAGAAGTTAAAACGCAGTCAAACGGATTTTCTGGAAGATCGGCTCAAAGACCGAGATCGGCAGATTGATCAGTTGTACCGTCAGTTACGCAAAGAGCAGACGGCACGTTTTGAGTTGCAACAAGCCTTGCACGAAGCCATACAGGGGAAGACTTTATTAGAGTTTAAGCGTTGTGAAGTTTTTCCTTGTTCACGCCGAGAACCTCCATTAAAAGAGTAGATTTATGCGAAAAATAGAACAAATAATCATTCATTGTACGGCCACTAAGCCGCATCAAGATATAGGGGTGGAAGAGATAAATCTTTGGCACAAAGCGCAAGGATGGAAATCCGTAGGCTATCATTATGTAGTTCGCCTTGATGGTCGTGTTGAAAAGGGGCGGAGTGAAGAGGAAATTGGAGCTCATTGCCGAGGACAGAATAGGAACAGCATTGGGATTTGTTATGTCGGGGGCTTGGATGTCAGTGGACGTCCTAGAGATACCCGAACGGAGGCACAGAAAAAGTCCTTACAAAAATTGGTGGCATCTTTACGTTTGCATTGGGGAGCTTTGCCTGTTGTGGGGCATAGAACTTATACTCGTAAGGCTTGTCCTTCCTTTGATGTCAGTAAAGAGTATGCCTTATGAGAAGGGGTATTTATTTTTTACTTCTCTTGCTTCTGTTGAATGCTTGTAAATTGCGTTATGAGAAGCAAGAAGATTTAGAGGCAAAGCTCTTTCGTGTAGAGCAGAGTAAGGAGGAGCTGAAAGAAAAGCGAGATACGACTTCGCATTTTTGGGAAAACTTTGTCCAAGAGGTGGAGCATATCGAGTGGTCATCTCCTGATTCTTTGGGACAAGTCTATCCGAAGCGATTTACCCGAATTGTGAAGAAAAAGAGGCAAATTGTTCGCAAAAAGGAAGAGGAAGAAGTGCAGCATCAAGCTCAAGTTCATTCTTTCCTTCAAGAAGAGCAAAAGCTTGAAGTTCGCAAGAAAGGGCGATGGGATTTTTCTTTTTCGCCTCTTGTTTGGGTGGGGCTCTTTTTGTCTTTGCTCTTTGCCGTCTTTTTCTTGCTTCGAAAATGGCCTTAAAAATGGCCTTCTTTGTGTTAAAAATTGTATCTTTGGATTTGTGTGAAAGAAGTTGAAAAGAGCTTTCTTTTAAGCAAAAAGATAGAGAATTATGACGAAGAAATACATCCTACGAAGCTTTCTCTTAAGTCCCCTTGTGTTGTTGTGCTTTTTGTCTTGCAGTTTGCGAGAACAAAGACACTTGGGAGCTTTACATTATAGGGGTTCAGATGCCTATAAAAAATATGTGGCAGCGTATGCCCCTATGAGTATCCAGCAAATGCGGAGCTATGGTATACCCGCCAGTATCACTATGGCACAAGCATTGCTTGAATCTTCGGCAGGTCGGAGCTATTTGGCACGAAAAGGGAATAATCATTTTGGAATAAAATGCCATCGTTCATGGAGGGGTGGCAGGGTTTATCGTGATGATGATCGAAGAAATGAGTGTTTCCGTAAGTATGCAAGAGTTTCGGACTCTTATGAAGATCATTCTCGCTTTTTGCAAAGGTCTCGCTATCGCTTTCTCTATCGTTATGGGAAGAAGGACTATCGCCGTTGGGCTAGAGGTTTGAAGAGAGCAGGTTATGCTACCGACCCATCCTATTCACGAAAGTTGATAGAATTAATAGAGAAGTACGAGTTGGATGCTTTGGATAGAGGTCAGATGCCCTCTTATCTAGTTGGGCAAGGCCTAGTCGCTTCGTCTTCTTCGAAGCCTACAAGAGTGGAAGGAGAGATAGAGGATGATATTTATGGACTTTCTAGCCACTTGATAAAGCGACGTCCTCGTCAGCAATTTCAATTGAATGATTTGCTTTGTGTACAGGCTGAAGAAGGAGATACTTTTTCTACCATCGCCCAAGATATGGGGCTTTCGGCTCAAGATGTAGCGGATTACAATGAAGCTCCTATAGATTTCGTTCTCCACGAGCGAGATTTGGTTTATTTGGAGCGAAAAAATAGGATACTACTGCTAGGTCCAAGGGATTATGTGGTAGAGAGAGGCGATACGATGTACAGCATTGCTCAGAAATTTGGTTTGCGTCTTCGTTCGCTCTACCAACTGAATGGATTGGATATGGATAGCTATGAGCTGTCTATTGGAGACGTTTTACGCCTACGATAAGTGAAAAATGATTAATTTTACCCTTTAAAAGTAAAGAAGAAAAGGATATGAAAAAAGAACGCTATATGCAACGGGGCGTTTCGGCTGCCAAAGAAGATGTGCATAATGCAATCAAAAATATAGACAAAGGGCTTTATCCACAAGCTTTTTGTAAGATTTTGCCCGATCTTTTGGGAGGAGACGACAATTATTGCAATTTGATGCACGCTGATGGAGCAGGAACGAAGTCCTCTTTGGCTTATATCTATTGGAAAGAAACGGGCGATATGTCTGTTTGGAAAGGTATTGCACAAGATGCTTTGGTGATGAATTTGGACGACCTTCTTTGTGTTGGAGCAAGGGACAATATCCTTCTTTCTTCCACAATTGGACGTAACAAAAATCTTATCCCTGGAGAGGTTATAGCAGCTATTATCAACGGTACGGAAGAGTTGCTTGAAGACTTGCGTAAATGGGGTATTGGTATCACTTCTACAGGGGGTGAAACGGCGGATTTGGGCGATCTCGTGCGAACGATTGTTGTCGATAGTACGGTTACTTGTCGTATGAAGCGTTCAGAGGTCATTGACAACGCTCGTATTCAAGGAGGCGATGTGATTGTTGGTTTGGCTTCTTCAGGTCAGGCAACTTATGAGAAGCAGTACAACGGAGGGATGGGAAGTAATGGCTTAACTTCTGCTCGTCACGATGTTTTAGCTCATTATCTAGCGGATAAATATCCGGAGAGTTTTGATTTGTCAATTCCCTCAGATTTGGTTTATAGTGGTTCTCGCTCCTTGCTAGAGCCTGTTGAAGGAACTCCTTTGACCGTGGGGCAGTTAATCTTGTCTCCCACACGTACCTATGCACCTATTGTAGCCGCTGTGATGAAAGAAGTTGGTGTAAGCTCTATTCATGGGATGGTGCATTGTACAGGAGGGGCTCAAACAAAGGTCTTACATTTTGTGAGAAACAAACATATTATAAAGGACAACTTTTTGCCCTTACCTCCACTTTTCCAAATGATTGCCAAAGAAAGTGGAGCAGAAGCTAAAGAATTGTATAAAGTCTTCAATATGGGGCATAGAATGGAATTTTACGTCGCTCCAGAAATCGCACAAAACATTATTGACATTGCTCAAGGTTTTGGCGTAGAAGCTCAAATTATTGGACGTGTAGAGGAAGCGGAGACCAATCGCTTAAGCCTTGACACGCCTTATGGAAAATTAGAATACTAATGAATCAAGATAAATTATTAGAACATCTCGAGTCGCTCGAGAGTCAGTTTGAAGAGGTTCGTTTATTGATTACAGACCCTTCTGTAATTTCGGATAATAAACGTTTCTTGCGTTTGAGTAAGGAGTATGGACGTCTTGAAAACTTACACAAAGCTCATAGCGAATACCGTCAAATGTTGCAAGAGCGTCAAGAAGCCTATGAAATGTGGCAAGAGAATGAAGACAGCGACTTTAAGGCTATGGCTAAAGAAGAGCTAGATGCCTTAGATGCAGCCATTCCCCTCAAAGAAGAGGCCATCTCTATGTTGCTTTTGCCTGATGATCCAGAAGATGCCAAGAGTGCTATTATGGAAATTAGAGCCGGTACAGGAGGCGATGAAGCGGCACTTTTTGCCCGAGATTTATTCAAAATGTACAGCCGTTTTTGTGAAGAAAGAAAATGGCGTATTGAGGTCAGTGATTTTGCAGAAGGAAGTTTAGGCGGATATAAAGAAATCGTTTTCAACATTACAGGAGATGGAGTTTATGGTGTCTTGAAATACGAATCAGGGGTACATCGTGTACAGCGAGTTCCTGCTACAGAAACGCAAGGCCGAGTGCATACATCTGCCGCTACGGTAGCTGTTTTCCCTGAAGCGGA
>PDWI01003829.1_pt1 | contig 59493 bp, 47 predicted proteins | sample 1430891 | NCBI WGS metagenome assembly PDWI01 (sample SAMN01162508, study PRJNA174530) | Oral metagenome, whole genome shotgun sequencing project. | biome: Marine environment; feature: Marine mammal; material: Swab sample of the gingival sulcus; isolation source: swab sample of gingival sulcus... | reverse complement strand
AAGATAGTCGATTAGTTCGGCACATATTCTGGAAGGCAGGTTCCATGCCAGGTTGATTGGATTTTTCAGGCATTTTATTCTCCTTTCACAATAAATATTCCAGGCTGTCAATAAGATTGATTATACCATAATTTTCTTTATTCACAATAGGTTATGACAATATCCTTAACTTTATGACATTGGGAAATTTAGTATTTAAAATACTATTTTTCAAGATTTTTCCTTGAAATTTAGTGTTTAAATCTCTTATTTTCAGGACTTTAAAATGTTTTATGACTTTATGGCCAGGTCAAAAGAAGATTCAGGTGTCTGTCTGGGCCAATGTTCTGTTTGAAAATTTCTTGCAACATTTTCCCCAAAGTTACGACTCACGAGTAGATATGGAAAGTCCGATTTATTTCTAACTCAATGCATTGATCCCGATGTAATTAATCCTTACGTCATATGGGGAAAGTCCCATATGACGAATCAACTTCCATGTCGTAATAACATGTTAATTTTTAATGACTATCACATCCATGATTCCTTACAGCTGAAGAAATAGCCATAGGGCCACCATAAACTATCCCTAACATGAATAATGTATATTGAACTCTATGTATTTTTTTCTTGACCTTGTAAATAATAGACGATAATTAATAAAATGTTGAAAAACATTAATCAAAAATCAAAATTGCGTTCATTATTAGGCGCTTTTAAATTCAGAAGCTGACATAACGGCGGATGAAAAAATGAAACCCGGTCCGCTAACCTAAAAATTAAGGAGAATATTTTGGCATTACAAAAAGAAACATTGGGCAATGACAAATGGTTTGCAAAAGGGAGTCAGGAAAGTAACGAAGTTGAAGAATATTACAACACCTGGGGCAAAGACTACGAAACCTCAGTAAAAAGCTGGGATTATGACGCACCGGAAAAAGCTGCGGAACTGATGAAAAAATACAAACAGGTTGACGGTACCGTATGCGATGCCGGATGCGGCAGCGGACTGACCGGTGAAGCACTGCATGCCGCTGGTTTTAAAAGCATTGTCGGTTTTGACTTAAGCACTGATTTTGCCGCCGTTGCTCAGGAAAAAGGTGTGTATAAAGATGTGCATATTGTCAATATGCATGAAAAGCCTTTCCCTTATGCCGACAACCATTTTGCCAATTTGAACTGCATTGGTACACTCACCTATGTGGAGAATGTGCCTGAAGTTGTTCGCGAGTTTGCCCGAATTACAAGACCTGGTGGCATGGTAATTTTTTCCCATCGTACGGACATGATTGATGATGAATTTACCGGAAAACTTGAAGTCATCAAGGCCGATAAGGTGCTGGACGAAGTCCTGGTTTCCAATCCCAAGCCATATCTGCCTGGAAACAAAGATTTTTCTGATAAAATACAGATTGTTTACTACGCATACCGCGTATTGTAAACCGCCTGCCTGAACAAAGCGTTTCCTTAACATCTTCAGTCCTGGGGTCGGCGGCTGCACCGCCGGTCCCGGAGAAGTTTTTGTGGCCGATACAACCATTGATATCTGTGCCCAGCCAGCAAATTTCGACAGGCTGTCGCAGAATAGATAATGTTTTCAAGTTCAAGGCGGAGAATCAATTTGAGCGAAGGCATACAGGGAATATTCGTAAGGATCAAATTTATTTCTCAACGAAGAAATTTTGGTTCAAAGAACTCATCGGCCGGTATCATTATCTGGGATATGCCATGATTTTGGGTTCCAGATTCCAATAAACGATTTCACGCAGGCTATGATCGGGCTTCAAATTGGGATCGAATTGGGAAAAACTATGGGGCGCGGCCGCATCAAACAAGCTCTTAGGCCCATGATCAGAATTAAAGCTCCCAAAGCTGCGCCGGGTTTATTAAAGCTCCCAAAGCTGCGCCGGGTTTTAAGTCACCATCAAGGCACGCCAATGGACGCATATTCGATATATGTGTCCGTTGGCGTAACGCCGAGGGCGGCTTAATAGAACAAGCAGATGGGAGTTTTTATTTTGATCATGGGCCTTAGTTCAGGGGGTGCAGAGGCCAAACCTCAGCAGATTTTTATGTACCAGAATGTCAAGAATTAAAAGCAAATTTTATGTCAGGAATTGGACTACAAAATGAAGAACAGGGTCTAAAAATGATCCAAAATACTGAGAGCCTGTTTGATAATTGATGAATTGGCTGCAATCTCATGAAAATGGCTCCAATTCCCTCAAATTTTGTGTCAATAGTCCGGCTATTAACACAAAATTTGTGAAAATTGGTTCTCATTTTCATGAGATTTCGCTTCGATCCCCTGATTATCAAACAGGCTCTGAGGGCTGAAACAGGAAAAATAACTATGGGGATCCGCAGGAAATATCTGATACCTATTATTGGAACTATTCTTATCTTATGCGTTGTTTATTTTTATCTTAATGTGCCAGAAAACAGATTCGTCAATGATCTTGGCATGGTGTTTGTCTATATCCCTCCAGGCACCTTTGTCATGGGCAGTCCTAAAACCGACCTATGGCGAAAAGAAGATGAAATACCGCATCAGGTGACAATAAGTACAGGTTACTACATGCAGACCACAGAAGTTACCCAGAAACAATGGCAGGCGGTGATGGGTGCGAACCCCTCGACGTTCAAGGACTGCGGCGGCGACTGTCCTGTAGAAACCGTTTCATGGCGTGATGCCCAAGAGTTCATCAGGAAATTCAATCAAATGGATCATCACAACGAATACAGACTCCCCACAGAAGCCGAGTGGGAATATGCCTGCCGGGCGGGATCAACAATGCGCTACGCCTGGGGGGATGAAGCGGACTGCAGGAAGGCAAATTACGGCAATAGCCGTCTTGCCAGTGAGTGTAAAAATATCAATCCGGGCAAACCTGCTCCTGTGGGGAGCTACCAGGCAAACCCGTGGGGGCTGTATGATATGCACGGGAACGTCTGGGAGTGGTGTGCTGACGGGTATGGTGCATACGAGAATACAACCGTAACGGATCCGGAAGGCATATCAAATAGTACGAAGCGTGTTCTGCGAGGCGGCGCGTATTTCGATCCCGCTGAGTCCTGTCGCACAGCCAACCGCTGCTGGGATCCTTCCGACTACCGTGTCCAGGATATTGGTTTCCGACTTATTCGACGTCCAGTTCAGTGAGCCTATCCTCAGCCTGCAGGTGGTGTGCTTTCAGCTTAGGCGTAATGGCAAAATAAAATTTCCCATTTTCAGTTACGATTAAAACAGACAGATGTAGCACCATAAAGCATTATTTAAAAATCGTAACTATTTAAATTACATATAATAAAACATAAGTATCTAAAGAGTGAGTTAGAAGAAAGCCTCAATAACAGCCATGGGCTGATCTGATCTATCGACGCCAGACTCCACCCACAACAAAAGCTGTTATTCGTTGAAACCGGTCCCATGGTGTTGTATGTAGCGCCTTAACATGATCTATTGTGAAAACTTATTCCACAATAGATAACTTTTTTTTCTATTTTGTGAAGATAAACTCCTATCAAACGTTGGCAATAATTGCAGGCCATCGTAAATTCAGGATAGGCTTCCTGTACAATTCAATACAAATACAATTAGTTGAATAAATTACTGCAAAGAAAATAAAAATATTTGATTTATGGATCATATCTTGCTTGTATTTTCAAAATATTGAGTCTTGTAAAACATCCGAAAAACTTTCAGTTCTGTCATGCATCTCCTTGACGTGGCTGGAAATGTTAATATCAAATCTGATATTTTTGACTTTTTACAGGATCATCTATAATTCCTGTCTGAACGTACGCCGTGTTTGGACGAGAAGTTATATGGATGCAAGTCCAAAAAGAATTTATTAACATATATGGGTACCATTGTTTTAAGGAGGCGGTATGAGAGTGCATTTAGTTGGAACCATTATCTTACTATTGCTAAGTTTTTCAAGTTCAGCGGTAATCGCGGAGTCAATTAATCTTAACAATTTTTATGCTGACCCATCTGTTAGCGTTTCAGTGGACGGTAATTCTGCCACCATGTCGGAGGATCCTTTGCTAAATACTGTCTTGCTTTCTGATGACCCTTCTATGGGCGATCCCATCCTTCCCTTTCCATCTGATCCGTTTTTTCTGTCATTCAGTTACGAATTTACAGTTGCTTCCGGAAATTGGGATGATTTTTATGTGAAATTATTTGACGCAGATACAGGAAACGTTATAGAAGAATTTTTAACTGAATATAATAATTCAACTGGTTCTAGTGACTGGGCTGAAGCGGATACCATCTTGTGGCGTATCGCTAATGCGCCCTCTGGCAGTTTAGGGTTTGGCTGGGAATTCCAGCTTAATGCTTATGATAACGTATCGGAGTCTACCGTTCAAATAAGCAATGTCGAATTCAATCGTATCCCAATCCCTGAGTCAGCTACAATTTTCGTAGTTGGGTTGGGTTTTCTCGGTCTAACCTATGCAGGCAGGAAGAAACATGTTTGAAGTCAATTAAAAAAATAATTATTTTCTGAAAAAGCCACACTGCTGAAATGCCGTAACTGAAGCGGTTCGGAAAACCACGGGTTTATCTTTTTAAATAGCCGGGTTGCCAGAAAATCAAGTAGGATTTTCAATGGTAATTCGGCTTTTTTTTATTTTCTAAGATCTAATGTAAGGGGCAAGATTATGGAAAAACATTTCAAAGAAATACGAAGGTGGTTTCCGGCATTTATTTTGCTGGTCTTTCTGTTCTTATCAGCTACGGCATCTGCTGACACAGATGTCACTTTAGATGTTGAAATTCAGAAATCCAGACTGGTGTACGACCGAAGGGCCCAGACCAGTTCCCTGAATATCGCCCTTAAAAATATTTCTGCAAATGATTTATCTCCAACGGTCCGGGCTGTAATTCAAGACACCAGTGATCCAACGGTTCAGGTAACCAATGCCGATGGAACCACACAAGAAGGCAACCCCTATTTTGACTATGAGGCGTTGCCTCCTGGTGATACCAGCGATCCTAAGACTTGGGTGTTCAGTAACCCCCGAAGAGTAAGATTTACCTATACGGTTAATATATATCTGATTTTTCCAGATTCTGATCCACCCACGGCCTTGATTACAAACCCGCCGGACAATTCGGTCATTACTAATAAATCACCTCTGATCACAATTGAATTCCATGATGACATATCAAAAATTGATACGGACAGCTTCCAGGCATTCCTCAACGGTAATGATGTTACTGCGCTTTTTGATGTTACGGAATCCAATGCGTCTTACCAGTTGATGTCATCCCTGACAGAGGGCGCTAATGTGGTATCAGCCAGTATCAGTGACACCAAGGGGAATACCACCACAGTTGAATCCAGTTTCACCGTCGGGATCAGCTCCGAACCGTTGCGCTATATCTTCTCCCTTTCCGATAGTGACTGGGTATTTGGCTCTCCAGGGGATGGAACCTGCTTTAGCTATTTACACAGAAGCGCCTTGGGCCTCACTGATTTTTCAGATATTACGGCACTGACCCAAATGCTGCCCAACGAAGATTTGTATTTCGGGGTGGCCGGAAAAGACTTGATTTATATTTCCCTTGCAAATGGTTCTAACACGGCTTTACATACCAACACAGACCTGGGTGCCGGTTCCGATGCCCAAGTAACTTCGCTTCACATTGATCTATCAGATACCGGGTATTTTAATCTGGACGCCCAGCCGGACATTTTACAATCCACTTTTGACGGAGCCAATTCGCTGTTCATGGAAGGCAACCTGCTGGGACTTGCAGACAGCGACGCGGTCGAATGTCTCCATATTGGATATGACGACACGATCTATTTTTGCAGTTCAGACAGAAGTGCCGTGCTGAAGTCTTCCGGCAGCACGGCCAACAGTGCATTCCTGACAGCCGCAGACCTTGGTGTACCAGGGTCTGAGATCAATGCATTTGCCATACTGCCCGAAACGGTTGTGCCGGAGCTTGCCATTACGTATCCACCCAACGGTGCCTTCATCAACACGACCACACCCAATATCACGGTAAGCTTTTCCGATGAAGACTCCGGCATTGACACATCAAGCTTCTCGGCTGAGCTCAACGGCAGCGACGTATCCGCCTCATTCACCGTAACGGACACCGGCGCAAGCTACCAGATTCCCCAAGGATCTGCACTGCCGGTCGGAGAGAATACCCTGAATGTGTCGATTAAAGACATGGTGGGCAATGAAAGCAGTTCGGCTTCAAACTTTACTATTGGCATTTTAAGGGCCATTCCAGGAGCAAGTGTTGTTACAGGTACGGCACCATTGACGGTACACTTCACAACTGGCGGTGAAGACCCTGCCGGAACCATTCAGGTCTTCAGATGGGATTTTGACGGCGATGATTCCTATGACACCTATGATGAAATGGCCAGAGATTATAACCATACATATTATACGCCCGGTACATACACGGCGACACTGCATGTATGGAGCAGCACGGGAGAAACAGCATCGGCAAGCATAACCATTACTGTACAGAATAATCCACCAGTTGCAACAGCCGATATTCAGCCTTCAAATGGACAGGTTCCTTTGACAGCCCAATTGATTGGATCCGGTTCAGATACTGACGGCAATATTGCCCTGTATGAGTGGGATTTTGACGGAGATGGGACCTTTGACTGGTCATCCACAACAACTGGCAATACCAGTTATACGTATACATCTGTCGGAACATTCAACGCGATTTTCAGAGTGACCGATGACAGTGGTTTAACAGATACAGCGCATGCGGCGACCACAGTTGTCAGAACCGGACCTCCGGGGTCACCCACTGCAACGGCTTCAGCCTGGCCAACAAACGGTAATGCACCGTTGAACGTCAATTTGTATGGAAGTGGAATCGATCCGGATAACGATATTGTTTTGTATGAATGGGACTTTGAAAATGACGGGGTCTATGACTGGTCATCTAGTACAACAGGTAATACATCTCATACATATAATAAAGCAGGGACACATACTGCTAGCTTAAGAGTGACGGATTCAACCGGACTTACCGGTATCGACCAGATATTGATTACGGTTAATATTCAGACAAGCCTTTCGGTTCAGAAAGATACTGTAGGTTTTATTGAGACCGATTCTGGAATGTTAACACCATCAGGTGCAAGCGCATATGCGAGCTCCTATTATTCAGCCAGCGAAGCGATTGATGGAGACACGAATACCTATTGGCACAGCCCAAGCAATGCTAGTGCAGGTTCCTGGTTCGAAGTGACATTTGATACGTCTCAAACACTTTCTCGGATTATACTAGATTGGTACAATTCAAGCTATAAAATGAACAGAGGACGAATTGATATATATGACGGGAATAATGATGTCATTTATACGCAAGAAGTCGATTTTATAGGTGTTCCTTCAATTATAACTTTGCCTGATGTAGAAAATTCCAGGAGACTTCGACTGACTGCCATTACAACAGCGAGCTCATATCTTGTACTAAGGGAATTTTCTTACGATGTTACTTCTTCGGATGGACCCGAGCCAACAGGTACAAATGTCACGACAACCATCAGTGCTGCCTCACAGGTGTCCATTCTGATCAAAAATGCTGATGGTGATGTTGTAAGAACACTTGTCAACAATGAATACAGAGATCTGGGGTCATATACCGATTACTGGAACTGTAAGGGTGACAACGGTATTGTTGTGAATGACGGCGTTTATTATGCGGTTCTTCAGTATATTGTTGATGGTGAAGTGAAGACGTATGATGTAACGAACACAACCGGAGGATCAAGATATAATCCGCCAAGGGAAAATACAGGTGGTTCGACATCTTCCCCAAAAACATTTGAACCCTTTAAAGATGAATTCCTGCCGGTCAATTTTACCTTGAGCAGGGCATCAGAAGTTACACTTTTTGTCGGTGTTTTAAATACAACCGATACAAGGGTTAAAACCGTTATCAATCGGGTTCCTCTTCCTTCAGGAAGCCATACTATTTACTGGGACGGTACAGACGATAACGGAAATATAGCGGAGCCGCCTCCCGGCGACATGCTCGTGCTGGGCATCTGGGGCTATTATCTGCCGGATAACGCCATAGTCATGACCGGCGGTAAACCCAAAATCACAAATATCAGTGCAGATCCCCATTATTACAGCCCATTTAGTGAAAAATGCGATGCCCAAGGAAACGGTGAGGGAATTGTTCTGAACTATTCTGTTTCCGAAGATGTCGATTCTGTGGAATTAAGGGTATACAGCCTGGAAAATAATGGTCTGATCAGAACGGGAGTTCAGTCCAATATCTCAGCCGGAGAAAACACCTTTTTCTGGGATGGAAAAAATGATAACGGTGAATATCCGGATATCGGTGATTATCAGGTGGGTTTGATCGCCAGGGATGCAACTGGCAACGAGTCGATGCTGAAATATTCACTGATACGGATTGATTATTAAAAGGGGGTTTGAAAATGGATATGAGAATCAATTGTCGGGTATTCAAACAGTTGTGGGTCCTTGCAGCATTTGCCATGATCGTTGTGATGAATTTTTCCGGCAGCGGTTTTTGCGCAAACTGGTCTTGGGATCAGAACCATGATTGTGTGAAAGGTGAAGGTGGAATATCGGGTTGGGGTAAATGGGGTTATGATGGGACCATGCATGGAGAATACACCACAAAAGAGTGCTGTGAGCTATATTGTAAAGCATGCCCCGTCTATGCCAATACCGGCCGGTATCAAAAAACGTTTACCGACCTCTCTGTGCCCGGAATCGGTCCCGCTCTCAATATCACAAGGACTTACAACAGCCAGGAGTGGTCTTCAAGTCTTTTAGGGTACAGCTGGACCTTTAACTTCGGAAGAAAGCTTATCATCACGAGAAACAAAGATGGCGAGAAGATCATTGGTGTGCTTCTTTCACAAGGCGAAAAGAATTATTATCGGGAAGATCTTGATGGTACCTTGACCCGGTTAACCGAATATGGCGCTACTTATGATCTTATCAAAAAACCTGATAACACATATGCAATATTTAATAAAAATGGTAGCCGGTATGAACTTCGTGAAGATGGGAAAATTGATAAAATTATAGACCGGAATCAGAACGAGTTAGTCTTCTCATACAATTCTGTGGGGTGTTTGAGCAGAATCACGAATGCCTCAGGGAATTATATTGACTTTCAACTCGGGCCGAACGGAAAAATTGCCAGTATTTCCGATAATCTTGGAAGAACCGTCACCTATGGATACGATGATAACGGGAATTTAATTTCTGCAACCAATCCTTTGGGGCATTCAACGCAATATGTCTATAACAGCAAAAATTTTCTTACCCAGATCATTGATGCTAGAGGAAATGTCGTCGAGACTGCCAGTTATGATGATAATCAACCCCCGAGAGTCTCTTCTTTTACTGAAAAAGGGGAAACCTACACCATAGCATATTTTGATGGAAGAACCGAAAAGACTGATTCGGCTGGCAATAAATGGACATATTATTTTAATGATGTTGGCGTTATTGAAAAAGTCGTTGATCCGTTTGGAAATGTGAAACAGCAACAACTTAATAAAATTACATCAACTAGTGTAGATTGGGAAGAAGATCTGAATGGGAATAGGACAACTTTCAAATACGATACTGAGGGCAATATTATAAGCAAAACAGATCCTAAGGGAAATACTTGGATTTACTCCTATATAGCTGGAACCGATATGGTGGAATCAGAAACTAATCCTCTGGGAGTAGTAACTAAACTTATATATGATGCTCATAAAAATATGACAGCTATAATAAGAGATTATGGTGGAGCATTAGAAAATACAACGACATATACTTATGATACTAATGGGAACAGAACAGGTGAAACGGATCCTGATGGACATACAACAACATATAAATATGATTCAAACGGTCTTCTAATTAAAAAAACAAATCCATTAGGTAGTACCATTACCTTTACATATGATGACTGGGGGAACCGAATAACAGAAACAGATCCAGCTGGTAATACAAAAGAATTGAGTTATAACGCCATCGGAAATCTATTGGCTGAAACAAATAAGTTAGGTCAGACAACAAGATATCAGTATGATGCTGGTGGAAATCTGGTTAAAAAAGTACTCCCCTCTGGTGCGCATGAAATAATGATTTATGACTTATATGATAGAGTCGTGAAGCACTTGAATGCTGAAGGTGAAAGCACTTTATATAATTATAGTCCTACAAAGGATTCCATTAGCACACCTGATGGGCGTTTGACAATATATTATAAAGATGTACTTGGCCATATTACGAAAATGGTAACAAAAATCGGAGATAGAGATCCAGATACAGTAGATAATGATGATATTGTTCAAAATTATGAATATGATGCTAATGGAAATCTGTTAAATGTAAAAACAGCGGCAGGAGAAGTACTTGTAGAGTATTCCTATGATAAAAATGGAAGACTTGTTAAGTATAAAAATGTTGGTGAGCCGATTATTGAAAATGAATATGATGCTAATGGAAATCATATCCGGACTAACCTAGGCCAAAATAGCTATATTTATACTTACAATGCATTAAATGTGTTGACAAAAGTTGAAGATGATTTTGGTGTGATTTTCACTGCTGAACATGACGCAAATGGTAATCTTGTTTCAGATAAGATGTTATCAGGCATTGATAGACAGATGCAATATGATGCTAGCGGTAAGAGTACAGGAGTCACATTTGGTGATGGTGGTTTCTTTAATGTAGAATACGATTTATCTGGTAACGTTAAAAAAATCATTTCAAATGATGGATATGTCATCCAACGTAAGTTTGACGGCATCGGCAGGATGAGCCGACTGATTTTACCAGATCAATCTGAAGCAAATATTTCATATGATTTTACTTCAGGCAATCTGAAAACTTTAACTGATGCAAATGGGAATACAACATTATTCGAATACGATTTGATAGGGCGAAGAATCAGTGAAACCTATCAAGATGGTTCCCGAACAAGCTATGAGTATACTGGATCTTTACTATCGGCCTATGTAAATCAGTCCGGCGAAAAAACGCAATATCAGTATGATGGGGATGCTCGATTAATAGGCATTGCTGGGCCGGACGGCCAGCCATCCGTACAGTATGAGTATAATTCTTTAGGATCTATGATTAAAGCACAAACCAAAACGAACATAACATCTTTTGCATATGGAGCGGATTTCCATATGATCTCCACCACATCAAACGATCGAACCATCTCGTATAGTCATTCAATGGATAATCAAACCCATAACGTTGTGTATCCAAGCGGAAAACAGTTGACACGAAATTACGATGCAAGGGGTAGACTCTTATCTATTTCCGTTGATAATCAGCTTGTATGTACGATTACTTGGTCTGAATCTCAACCTGAATTGATTCAACTTGGTAATGGTATTGTCGGGAGCTACACATATGGCGCGGATAAGGTGCCAGAATCCCTAAAATATGAATTGAACGGTATTACCCTTGAGCATCTGGAATACTTAACTAAACCAATTGGTTTCATAGATGGCGTCAGAAATAATATAAATCCAGAATTAAGCGAAACTTATGAAAGAGATGTTCGAGGACGTCTCATTAACTTCAAGAAAGGTCAAATGGATAATGAAGGCGTCATCTCATCCCCTTCTGAAATACAACAATGGCAATATGACAGTATGGATAACTGGGAGGTCTTTATAGATAACGACAATACGCAAAATCGACAACATGATTCAGTCGGTAGGTTGATCAAAGTTAATGATACAGACCTCATTTATGATGCAGTTGGTAATCTAATTGATGATGGATCACGTTCTTATGCGTACGATTTCCAAAACAATTTAATATCGGTTACTTTGCAAAATGGAAATGTCATGACATATCAGTATGATGCATTGGGCCGAAGGATTTCAAAAACAATCGGTGGATCTGTAACAGAGTACGTTTATGATAATAATCGGCTTGTAGAAGAATATTTGGATGGGCAGCTTCACGCATTTTATGTTTATTCGAATTATTCTAACAATCCAGACGACATTATAGCTGCCAACATAAACGGTGAATGGTATTTCTATTTGAAAAATTTTCAAGGTAGTATCATTGCGATAGCGAATGCTTCTGGCAAGATAGTTGAAAAATATAAGTATCAACCCTATGGTGGCTTTACTGCCTTTGATGGGAATAATCAGATCGTTTCCTCGTTAATAAACACTCATTTATTTGCTGGTATGTATTACGATGTCGACTGTGGATTGTATTATGCGAGATCTAGATATTACAATCCAAATTTTGGTCGTTTTATCTCACCAGATCCACTTTCATGGGTATCTTCCGGCGGTGTTGTAACTAATTATGTATTTGCTGACTCTGATCCCATTATGTATAATGATCCTTTTGGGAAACTACCTGCACCTTCAAAAATATGTTCTGGACATCGGATCCAATTTGCTGTCCCGAATTTAGGTTTCTTTGAAAAACTATTTGGAAAACCAAAAGGTGAATTCTTATTCGAGATAAAGGATTGTGAAAAGTGTTGCAAAAGTGGAATTCATGAAGGTTTACCTGTCTCTGAAAGAGCAGTATCAATGACTGCTAATATTAAATATAGTTCAAACTGTGTTCCCGTTATTATTCCTGGACTCCCACCGTTAGGGTGGAAAACGCCGACCGGTGCATGCGCTGGTCTATTTGCTACTGCCGTTTTTAAAGCAGGTGGTTCTGCATTTATTCAACAAGATAAATGCAATGATTCCCATAAAGGCGGTGGATGTATAGGTATCTCAATAGCTGGATGGTTAAGGGGTGGATACAGCGGAGATATGCTTGATGCATGGGGAGGAGGGTCTATTGGTGGTAACGGTAAAGTATGCCTTGTTGGAAATGCTACCGATATTCACGCAAAAGGGCAGGCCTGTCTAAGTGGGAAACTATCTGCAAGGTTGCAACTCAAAAAAATAACAATCTGGTTCATTCAAAAACCTTATTATGAGTATACTTTTTGGCAAGGGTCTTGGTGTACAGACGATTGGGAAATATTATAAATCTTTTTAAAATTAAAGGGTTATAATTCTGAAAGGAAAGCTATTTGAATGGATGGATTGGTTTTTTTTTATTAGTGTTTCTCGCTGGTGTTTGTTTATATGGTTACGAACAATTTCATGAAAAACGAAAAAGTTTTTTTTTGAACAATGGTTTTGAAGAAAAAACAACCTTAAACACTGAGTATACCGAATTGATAAAGCAATTCTTTAAGAATATGAAAATAATCGAGCCTTTTTGGGAGAAAGAAGAATCTGATAAATATATTTCTTATATAATTCTTGATTCGGATGCTGACGAGAATTCGGTATCATATTCTTTGATAATTGTTCGATATAAAAAAATTGAATGGAATAATTATTACTTGTTAAAATGCAATATTTGGAGTAAAAATTATCTAAATATGATTAAAAAAAAAGAAAATATTGCAAGTAAATTTTGTACAGAACGAGTTATTGCCTTTGATCAAGCGGGGTGGATCGGTTTTAAAAAGGAAGGTTTTGCAAATGACTTTTTCTCCGAAAAAATAGTCCGTATACTTAAAAGTGCAAAAGGAGTTGAGGGGTTTATTTGTTATAAAAAAAATCTGTTCTTATGGGCTGATAGTTCTAAGTATAAACAACTTTATCGTTTGGCAAGACAATTGATTGATACAAATAACGTTTCATAAATATTAAAGGATTCAGCATGATGCACTTATTAAGTCAAATTAAGACGAATACACTTTTTTATTTTTTTCTGGTTGTTCTATCTTTTTTCTTTTCTACTTCTGGCAATGCTTTCTCAGATATTTTAGTTGATTCTTATTGCCATCTCTCAATCCTATGCCTCCAAAAAGAAGCTTCAAATTTTCAGGAGCTCATTACCCTTGCAACCCAATACCAGAATGACCGAGAGACCCTGAACCAAAAAGAAGAAATAAAAAAAAGTGAATTTACCCAGGCAAGGGATGCACTTTTTTCTTCATTCGGAATAACGGCTACAGAATATGGCATCTACATGGGTAAAAATGGGAGAGCAGTTAATAAGTATTTAGCCGAAAATCCATCCATAAAGCAGACAATTGCCAATTTGAGGGCACAGATAAATGCCCTGATGGAACAATACGAAAGGTTGAAAGGGGAGAAGGGAACTCCGGCATTGCCTGTTGTTGGTGCTCCAGCATTACAAGAATAAACTGACGACGATTGATACGCATATTTCCCAGCATGAAAAATACAGAGACGGTCAACCCGTTCCCATCCGCTGTTATAGAGAAGATGCTTTAATTTTAAATGAGTTGCTGGGGGATGATCCAAAAGCACCCAGGCGAAATTATATTCTTTCGTGTTTTTGTGGGGTGCCCTATGGAACTGCAGATAAGCGCTGATCACTTGTAAATAGAAACAAAAAATGGATTTACCAACATGAAAAGGTTTTGCCTGTCAGTGTCTTTCCTTTTTTTCTTATTATTTCCAGGAAAAGGGCATAGCGATATTGCCTTCGTCGCAAGCATGAACGGAAACTGGGATCTCTTTATTACTGATAACAATGGCAACGCTCCCATCCAGCTGACAAATACAGCATATGATGAAAAAGATCCGTATTGGTCCCCGGATCGAAAAAGTATTGTCTATGCAACCAGTGACGGTCAGCTAAATCTGATTGATGTGGCCAAAAGAGAAACACGCCAGATCGCAGAGACAAAGCTGGGAACACCCAAAGTGTCACCAAGTTTCTCCCCTGACGGAAAAGAAATTGCCTTTGCACAGTTCAGATTGCCGGAGCAGGGGGATGACACCGATCTGATGATTTACAAAATGGATACAAACCACATCAGACGTCTTCTTGATCAGCATGCCATTCAGATGTGGCCGGCATGGTCGCCGGACGGGCGTCGGATTGTCTATGCCAACACGCATTGTTCCGGTGAGTGTGGGCGGCTCATTCAGGAATTATGGATTGCAGATCCAATGGAAAAGTGGTCACGTCAGTTGTTATTGACCCATGCGTTTTGTCAGCATCCGGTGTGGTCGCCGAGCGGGAAGAAAATTGCCTTTTCTTCCGATCAGAGCGGCAGTTATGATATCTGGATTGTAGATCTGGAAACATGGCACCTGCAGCAGGTCACATCACATGCCGGACTGGATGTAAAACCGGCATGGTCACCGGATGGGGAAAAAATCGTTTTTGTTTCCACACGTTCGGGAATAATGGAAATCTGGATTAAGGATCTGGCTCATGGAACTCTGAAACCCTTGAGGCCTTTTGGAAAACAGAAGATAGAATGTAAAGATGTGGCCTGGTAAACCTCATTTACTTTAGGAGATAAAATGAAAAAAATATGCGGTATTGTGTTGATACTCACAGCCTTCTTGTGTTCCTGTTCAACCCAGAAAACGGCTCAGTCTGTGAAAAAACCGATCCCATCATCAATTGCAGGACCGGTTACAGCACCGGACAAAAGTTATCTTCCTGAAAAAAAGACGTTACACCCTTTATTTGGGAAAGTACTGAGTCAGGTCTTGTTATCCCGCTCTTCCTTCAACCCAAGCCTGGGGCAAACCGTATCCCTGTCATATACGCTCAGCGAACCTTCGGTTGTAACCGTAAAAGTATATGATCCTGATCAGAGGCTGATTGCCATTCTGTCTGAAGGCCAAAAGGAAAAAGGGACGCATTCAATAACCTGGGATGGACATGATATGGATGGTCTGACAGTGCCGGATGAAGCTTATTTTTTTACCATAACAGCAAAGGACAAGGATGGTCAGTCAGAAATATACGATCCCACCACGTTTTCAGGTGGAAAATCCCATGATATAACTGAGGTGCGTATTGATCCCCAGCAATATACCATCAATTATACTATGCCCGAGATGGGACGGGTAATGATCCGCATGGGAATCCAGGGTGGACCGCTTATGAACCAGCTTGTGGACTGGAAGCCCAGACTCAAGGGCGCGGTCACCGAGTATTGGAACGGTATGGATAAGGATAATCTGATCAATATCAAAAGCCATCCCAATTTTAAAATGATTGTGACATATTATGCTTTGCCTGAAAATTCTGTCATCGCATTCGGAAACCAATCCGTAACCTACCTGGATTATAAAAAAGCGCTTACGTCAGAAAGACCTTTAAAACCGAGTCGTGAAACCTCTGTGTCAGGTTTGTCGCCACATTATTCACTTGAGCGGACCGTTGATTACAGCCCTGGGATAGATGTTCAGTTTACACAGATGCAGGGCAGGGATAAGAAGGGCCTTCCCATCCTGAACAAAAAAACAATGGTGAAAGTAACATTGAACGAGGAAGATAAAGCCATTTTTCAAAAACATCAATTTGAGATTTGCTTTTTTCTGGACCATAACTTTTATGCGGAAGATGAAACTGGATACACCCCCTTTAACTGGGTTTGGGATCTTTCCGATGTTGAACCGGGTGAGCATTTGTTGACCGTCAATATCTCAAGTTTTCAAGACCAGATTGGTCTTATCAGTAAAAAAGTAATGGTCGTCAAATGATGGCTTTTAAACGGGTCGTTTGGTTGAGTTGGGTATTGATTGTGACGCTTTCTTTGCTGTATGGCTGTGCGTTACAGCAGGCAGGCATGGGGGGGAGACTCAATTTGGCGCCGACCATTCAGTTTGATGATACTATTTATGATTTCAAGTTCGCAGCACCAGAACAAGAAATTGTACATATATTCACATTTAAAAATTTAGGATCAAAATCCGTTGCCATAAAAGAGATTTCAACCGACTGCGGCTGTACGGCGACTTTGACCGCTGATCAAAGCATTCCACCGGGAGGGGAAGGGCAAATTCACGTAGAATTTTATGCCCCAAAGTTTGAGGGGCCCCAGGAAAAACACATCCGCATTTCCACAAATCCGCCCACATCCGAAGAGATCGTATTGGCTGTTAAGGGAGTGGTCAAAAGAGGGGTTGCCCTATTTCCACAGGGATTTGGTTTCGGGAAAATCAATGCCGGGGAAACCCGTAAAACATGTATCCGGCTGTATCAATTATCCAAGGAAAAACTTGAATTGATAAAAATAGAGGCGGATCGTTCCAGGTTTAATGTGGCCTTTTCCCCTTTTACCAGTATAAATCATAAAGGATTTGATATCTGTCTTGAATTAAAGCCGGGTGCGCCACACGGGGTGATGAACGATGTGATTACGCTGTATACCAACCTGAGCACAAGGCCCAGGATTGATGCGATGGTTCTGGCACTGGTGGAATGAAACAGGTATAGACTGATCAAGTTTTAAAAGAGGTTATTGTGAAATTGCTTCATATTTTAACCGTCATGTCGCTTTCCGTTTTTTTGTTTATTTTACCGGTAAACGCGGAAGATGTTGTGATTTACACCTCTGTAGATCAGATTTTTTCAGAACCGGTTCTAAGGGCGTATGAAAAGCAGACGGGCGTTAACGTCAAAACGGTTTTTGATGTAGAAGCCGCCAAAACAACCGGGCTGGTTAACCGCCTGATTGCCGAAAAGAAACGGCCCAAATGCGATGTGTTCTGGAACGGGGAAATCGGAAAAACCATTGTTTTGAAGGAGAAAGGTGTACTTTTGCCTTACCAGTCGCCTTCTGCAAAAGATATTCCTGATCTGTTTGTTGATAAAGAGCATTACTGGACAGGTTTTGGGGCCAGGGCCAGAGTGCTGATTTATAATACAAAGATGCTGTCTGAAGCGGATCTTCCCAAATCAATCCTTGAATTAACCCAAGCAAAGTGGCAGGGCAAGGTTGCCATGGCCTACCCGCTTTTTGGGACAACGGCCACCCATGTCGCAGCCATGTACCAGGCCATGGGGGAAGAAAAAACCAAAAAATACCTGGTGGACTTAAAAGCCAATGACCTAGTGATGGTGGATGGCAATTCCGTGGTAAGGGATATTGTTGTGGAAGGAAAAGTGCCTATCGGGTTTACCGATACCGACGATGCCAATGTGGCCATTCAGTCCGGCAGGCCCGTAAAAATGATTTATCCGGATAGGGGCGGAATCGGCACCCTGTTAATTCCCAATACCGTTGCCTTGATAAAAAATGCACCCCACGAAAATCAGGGAAAAAGACTCATTGATTATCTCTTGAGTCGGGAGGTGGAAAGTCGCTTGTCCTATTGCGAATCCGCCCAGATGCCGGTCAGGCGGGGGGTTAAGACGCCAGCCCATGTCCCGGAGTATACATCCATTACCCCAATGAAGGTGAATTATTATAAAATCGCTATAGATATGAAACCCGCTGCTAAGTTTTGCAGACACCTGTTTATTCGTTAAATCTGTGCTGTCAGAGCCGACGTTTTTAATTGCAGCCCGCTGCCATGACCCTTCCACGATCCTTCAGATACCCGGTTTTCTTTCTATTCTTTATGATTGTCCTTCTGCCGGTTTGCTATTTGTTTGGATCTGCATTTTTTGCCGGTTCCGGAAATATTGTGGGGCGGCTGCACAGCGTTTTTGAATCCCGGCAGTGGACATTGATCGGCAATAGCCTTTTTATCGGGATTGGGACCACCTGTTTCTGTTTCATTACAGGGGTCCCCTATGCCTTTTTGTGCCTTCGGACCCATTTAAAATTTCGGAAATTATTTATCTGGATTTATATTATCCCCCTTCTCATTCCACCCTATATCCATGCCATTGCCTGGGGGCATCTGGCAGCGTTTTCTGAGACATATCTTTTTTTCCTATTTCCCATTTATGGTACTGACCACCATCAGCGCTCTCAAAGGAATTGACCGGAATATGGAAGAGGCGGCCCTGATGAACCAGGGCAAAGGATATACATTGTGGAAAGTTACCCTGCCCCTTGCCATGCCCAATATGATCTCAGGGGCGGTTCTTGTATTTGTTTTTTCCATTATCAATGTCAGTGTGCCGGATTTTTTTCGTGTAAAGGTATATCCGCTTGAAATTTTTATTCAATTCAGTGCGTTTTACGATGACCTTGCCGCAGCCTCTCTGTCCCTTCCGATGATCGGCCTTGCCTATGTTTTGATCATATGCCGGCATGCGTACTTAAAAGATAAATCCTTTGTGCAGATCTCAGCCGGCCAAAACAAGCATATTCGGTTTGAGCTGGGAAAATACCGAATTCCCGCTCTGATATTCTGCATTTTTTCCATTGGATGTTCGGTAATTCTGCCCGTATTTGTCCTCCTTGGCGTTGCAGGCCCATTCTCGACTTATATTGAGGCGGCTGTCACATCAATGCATCAAATCTTATACAGTCTTATTCTTGCCTGTCTGGGAAGTGCGTTGACAATGATCCTGGGTGGATTAACCGCATATATCATGGTTCGCACAGCAGATTTTGTTTCAAATGTGCTGTGGTTTTGTGTGTTTCTTCCTCTGGCCGTTCCTGCAACGGCCTTTGCCATCGGATTGATCGGCGTATGGAACCGCGGGGTGATTGATGTGGTGTACAGCAGTTCGGTGATTATCCTGTTTGGATATATTGCACGATTTTTCCCCTTTGCGGTTATCATTTTTCTTTCAGGGCTCGCCCAGATTGGCCGGAACCTTGAAGAAGCGGCTGTCATGGCAGGGGCCTCAACGATTAAAGTGCTAGGAAAAATAGTGTTTCCCCTTTTAAAACAATATGTTGCTGCCGTATCATTTATCATTTTTATATTATCATTCGCAGAGCTGGGCACCACGCTGCTCATTATCCCGCCCGGCAGGGAAACCATTCCGATTAAAATTTATAATCTGATGCATTATGGAGCGGATCAGCGTGTTGCAGCGCTGTGTGTCATCCTTGTGGGCATTATCCTTGTTACTTCCGCTTTTTTCCTGTTATGGTACCGGAAATTTGCTGCAACGGTTCAGGACGTTCAATGATAAAAGTTGAAAATTTAAAATTTCGGTATGGAACCCACTGGATTTTAAAAGGGGTTGACCTTCAGGCGCAAAAAAATGAGACGCTGGCACTAATCGGCCCTTCCGGTTGCGGGAAAACAACCCTTTTAAGGCTTGTGGGCGGTTTTGAAATGCCTTATCACGGGGAGATCACTATCGAAGATGTGATGGTCAGCCGCCCTGGATTTGTGGTGCCCCCGCACAAAAGGCACCTATCCCTGATCTTCCAGGATCTGGCGCTCTGGCCCCATTTGACTGTCGAAGAACATCTGTTGTTTGTGTTACATGATAAAAAAAAAGAAAACGCCTGTGTGGTGAACAGGGTAACGGCGCTTCTTAAAAATGTTGACCTTGCACCATGCGCTGACCGGTTTCCCCACCAGCTTTCCGGCGGTGAAAAACAACGGCTTGCCATTGCAAGGGGGATTGCAAAAAATCCCAAATATCTACTCATGGATGAACCGTTTAACAATCTTGATCCCATTTTAAAAAAGGATCAGGAAAATTTTTTAAATCAGTTAAAAGAACAATTTCAGATGGGCATTATCTATGTGTCGCACAACATTGAAGAAGTTAAAAATATTGCAGACCGCATCGCCATTATGAAAAAAGGACGAATCATACAGACAGACACCAAACAGAACGTTCTTGAAAATCCATTGGATGAATTTGTAACATCATTTTTAAATTGCTGATTAAAGGGTTCAATCAGCAGACAGGGAAAAGATCATGAGAATAATGGTTAAGGCCGCCAGAATACAAAGAACAATCTACATGCTCGCTTTGGCGCCCCTTGCCGTTTTGTGGGTCAGCATACCCGTGGCAAGGGGAGACAGTTCAGCCGTTTTTTCCACTTGGACAGGCTTTGAAGTGGATAAATGTGCATCCATCTGGCTGATTAAAACCTATATACATCCTGATGCTGAAATTCGGTTTTACAATAAGGATAACAAAAAAACTGAAGGCATTTTGTTTGATACCCCGACAGCTAAATTCAGGCGGTATTTTAACATGTCAACGTATGAATCCTTGATAAAACATTATAAAATAAACGATCCTGCACTGGGATATATTGGAAAGATCATCCACGACATTGAAATTAATACCTGGGAAAAAAAGGTGATGCCGGAGACGATCGAAGTCAGGGACGCTGTGAACAGAATTATCTGGCAGACAAAAGACAATACCCAAGTGGTAAAAAAATCGAACCAGTATTTTGATTTTTTATATGAGCATATTTCTGAAAAATACAAGTTTCCCTGACATGAGAGTTTGTTTGCTCATTGATGAATCGGCTGCAATCCCATGAAAATGGCCCCAATTCCACCAAATTTTATGCCAATAGTCCCGCTATTAACAACAAAATTTGTGAAAATTGGTTCTCATTTTCATGGGATTTCGCTTCGATCCCCTAATTATCAAACAGGCTTTTAGGGGAAAATTAACATTCCGCAACAGCCTGGCGACAATATTTAGCATTCATGTGTCAGCACTGTTCAAACTTCTTGTCTTTTGAAAAAAGAATGCCTATAAACTATAGACTATGTTCAAACTGCGTATTGAGAAATTAGGCTCAGCCGTGATTGACGGCATCCAGTCCATTGGCCGAATGTCACTCTTTTTTTTACAAGGTGTCTGCCGGAATTTTGTGCCCTTTGTTCAATTTTCCAAAATTATGGAGCAGATGTGGTTTATTGGCACTAAATCCATGTTTGTCATTGTTTTAACCGCCATATTCACCGGCATGGTTCTGGGGCTTCAAGGGTATTATACCCTGGTGGATTACGGCTCCGAAGCCACCCTTGGATCAGCTGTTGCCATGACCCTTATTCGTGAGCTTGGGCCTGTGCTGACCGCCATCATGATTGCGGCCCGGGCCGGATCAGCCATGGCTGCAGAAATCGGTGTCATGCGGATTTCAGAACAGATTGACGCCCTTGAAACCATGGATATTAATCCTGTAAGGTTTACCTTTTCCCCGCGACTTTCAGCATCTATTATCAGTTTTCCGCTGTTAACAGCACTTTTTGATGTCACAGGCATATTTGGCGGGTTTCTGACAGGGGTGATCATGCTGGGTGTCAACCGCTATATTTACATGGATAAGGTGATCCAAAGCATTGAACTTGCCGATGTCACCGGCGGGTTTGTCAAGGCCCTGGTATTTGGCATGGTTGTCACAACCATATGTTGTTACAAAGGCTATTTTGCCCATATGTCAGACACCCAGGCTGGAAAGGGGGCTAAAAGTGTATCCCTGGCCACAACCAATGCGGTTGTGAATTCATGTATTTTTATTCTGGTTTTTGATTATATCATTACCTCTTTTCTGGTTTAATCATGGCTCAGCCTTTTATTGAACTGATAGATATTCACAAAAATTTTTCAGGCAACCATGTGCTTGACGGCGTCAATCTAACCATTGAAAAGGGTATGGTAACCTGCGTAATTGGTAAAAGCGGCTGCGGAAAATCTGTGTTGCTCAAACATATTATTGGCTTAATACTGCCGGATTCAGGTTTGGTCTGTGTGGATGGTGTGCCTACGAATCAAATGGTCAAGGCGCAGAAACACAAGTTTTACAGGCAGGTATCCTATATGTTCCAGGACAATGCCCTGTTTGATTTCTTAACAGTGTGGCAGAACATTGCCCTGCCGTTAACCGAGAAAAGAATGGTGCCCATGGATGAAATCCGGCAGCGGGTCAAAGAAAAAATGCTGGCGCTGGAGATCAGCAGCCACGCAAATAAATATCCGGCCCAGTTGTCCGGAGGGATAAAAAAGCGTGTGGCCCTTGCCCGGGCTTTGATCACCGAACCTGTTGCCGTGCTTTTTGACGAGCCCACGTCAGGGCTTGATCCGGTGAGAAAAAACAATGTTCATGCCATGATTTCCACTTACCAGAAAGAATTCGGCTTTACCGCTGTTATTGTCAGCCATGACGTCCCGCAGATATTTACCATGTCACAGCGTGTGGCTATGCTTGATCAGGGTAAAATTATCTACTTTGGAAAAAGTGACGGGATTTTTCAGGCTGAAAATAACACAGTAAAGGCATTTATCGCAGGAAAAGAGGGGTGATACCCTTTAACGATTAAGGACAGGTTATGAAATCAATTAATAAGGAATTATATGTGGGCCTTTTTGTTCTGATCGGCCTTTTGTGTGCGGGATATCTTACGGTTGTGCTGGGTGGTGTGCCGATGTTTGGCCCAAAGGGGTATACGGTGTATGCATATTTTACCTCTGTCAGTGGTTTGAAAAACGGCGCCGGTATTGAGATGGCCGGTGTTGAGATTGGTAATGTTTCTAAGATCATGCTGGACACAGAACGTCTGGAAGCAAAGGTTGCCCTCAGGGTCAACCAAGGGATAAAACTTAGTGAAGACAGTATTGCTTCCATTAAAACCGCAGGAATTATCGGTGAAAAATATATTTCCATTTCTCCGGGTGGATCTGATATCATGCTTGAAGAGGACGATGTCTTTACTAATACCGAATCTGCCCTGGATATTGAATCATTGGTCAGAAAATTTATCTTTAAAGATAAGACCTGATACTGAACAGATGAAAACCCCAGGAGAAATATATATGAAATCTTATCTGGTTCTTATCGTTATCATCCTGACATTGATCACAGGGCCTGTCGTGGCCGGAAACACAGCGGAGCAAACCGGACAAGCGGCATCTTTGTCGAGTTCAGATCGTGTACCTGACCAACGGGCAGCTGGTGCAGCCGGCCAGGCGGATACGGCAGAAAATGACGGGTTTGAAGCTGATATTTTTGAAGAAAATCAAGCCGGTCCCCAGTCCCATACCATAGTAGCAGATCCCCTTGAAGGATTTAACCGTGCTGTTTTCGTCTTTAACGATAAACTTTACATGTATGGTTTAGAGCCAATCGCAAAGGGATACAAGAGGGTTGTTCCCCCCTTTGCCCGCAAAGGGATTAACAATTTTTTTAACAATTTGTTTTTCCCCATCCGTTTTGTCAATGACCTGCTCCAGGGCAATGGGGAAGCTGCAGCTATGGAATTTTCCGCCTTTTTCATCAATACAACCCTTGGTTTTGGCGGATTAAATGATTTTGCCCAGAAATACGTGGGCATCCGACCTCAGGATGAAGATTTTGGCCAAACCCTGGGATCATACGGCATTGGAAATGGATTTTACCTGGTGCTGCCCGTTTTGGGGCCCAGTTCTTTGAGGGATGCCGTGGGTAGGGCAGGGGACTGGTTTGTCAATCCCATCAATTATGCACAGCCCTGGGAATTATCTTGGGGCGCCTTGGGGCTTGACAAGGTGAGCCGGACATCATTTCACATCGGAGAGTATGAAGCATTCAAAAAAGCCTCACTAGATCCCTACACAGCCATGCGCAATGCTTACATCCAGAAGCGTAACGCCCTTGTCAGAAATGCGGTGGGCGCTCAGGAATTAAAAACCGAAATGACTAAAGAATAGTAACGCATTCAATGAACAGGCTCTTAGAGCGTGTTTGATAATTGATGAATTGGCTGCAATCCCATGAAAATGGCTCCAATTTTCCCAAATTTTCTTTTAATAGTCCGGCTATTAACAGAAAATTTGTGAAAATTGGTTCTCATTTTCATGAGATTTCGCTTCGATCCCCTAATTATCAAATACGCTCTTAGGCCCATGGGCCTTATTCCCCAATCAGATTTGGCCGCCTGTTGGGCAGAAAATACCTCATCTTATGTGTGCGGATATGTTCAAGTAAGGATATATCCAGCACATGAGTGTACATCTTACTTTCGTATGCGATGTTTTCACCTGCTATAAATCCGTCAGGACCGACCACCATGGAAACGCCGGGGAAATTAAGTCCTGCATCATTTTCACCGACCTGATTCACTGCTGCCACAAACACTGAATTATCAAATGCCCGGGCTGTTAAATGGCGCTTCCAGGATGCACTTTTTTTCCTAGGCGTTCCCCTTGGTGACGCATGGGGAATAAAAATAATATCCGCCTTTTTTAGTGCCATGGCCGTGGACAATTCCGGGAAATGGGCGTCGTAACAAAGCTGGACTCCAAAATGCACCCCTTTGAATTCAAAGACCCCTACGTCGTCGCCACAGCTGAAATAGGGGGCTTCAAATGGAGACAGATGAATTTTTTTGTACTGCCCCACGGGTTCATCCGGTCGAAACACCAAATGGGTGGCATAGATTTTTCCAGAATTCGCCTTTTCAACCAGTCCGGTCAGTATGGCGATATTGTGTTTTTGTGCAAGCCGGTTCAGTTGATCCATCCATCCGGGATCAAGGGCAACGGCATTACTTAAATCCGACGGGATATAACCTGTAAGGTTCATTTCAGGGAACACAATAAAGTCACAGTTGTGCTGCTGTACTGCAGTAGAGATATTTTTAACTGTCAGAGCAAGATTATCTGCAAACCGCTTCACAGGACAGTTCTGGATGACCAGGGTCACACGGATCTCTTGCATGGCGACACCTGTACTAAAAGCCTGTTTAAAAAGTGATGAATCGACTCTAATTCCATAACCATGGCCCCTATTTCGCGTTAAAATTTATGTCAATGGTCCGGCTATTCACAGACCATGCGTGGAAATTGGTTTTCATTTTCATGGAATTTCACTTCGATTCTTCAACAGGTGCTTTTAATGTTCAGACTTTAAAATTAGCTGCTATTTTGAATACATGGGTGGCCGGCAGGTTGAGGATGTCGGTCACACCGGTTTTTTGTGATATCATTTCAAGGCTTTCTTCAATCTGTTGCATTGAAGGGGCAATAAATGTAAACCAGATATTGTACTGATGATCCCTTTGATAATTATGGGTCACGCCACTGAATGTATTAACGGTCGTGGCAAACAACTCCATTTTGTCAGGGGCCACCCGGGCCGCGCACAGAGTGGAGTAAAACCCCAGGCGGTCAGGACTGAAATTTCCGCCGATCCTGCGGATAATCATCTTTTGTTTCATCTGCTCAATTTCATCTATGAGTTGGTCTTCACTTAGCCCCAGCTCTTCGGCTAAAACTTTGTATGGCCTTGGATGAATTGGGAAATCAGCCTGGATCCGATTAAGGATGTTTTTACTTGTCTGGTCTTCGATCATCTGTGCGGCAAGTTTCCAAAATTGTTTGACAATAAAAACAAAGGCCCTGTTTGTTTTAAACAGGGCCTTTGTCAATTTAAGCTAAAAACTTAAAATATTTTTCATTATACACAACCGGTTGGTTTCGGCAGGCCAGCCATTTTACACGCACCTTTACCAGGCCCAGAGGGGAACAGTTCATAAATGTGTTTCAGTTTAAATTTCGTGAGTTTGGAAAGAACACGAACCATGGGTGCAATACCGTTTTTCTCATAGTAATCCTGGAGAACTTTAACAAGCTGCCAGTGTTCGTCAGTCATCTCGTCGATGCCTTCCTGACCTTGTACATATTTTACCCAATCTTCATTGTACATATTGTAATCAAGAAGAAATCCGTCTTCATCTATTTCAAATGTTTTTCCGTTGAACTCAAGTGTTGCCATTGAATCAATCCTCCTAAAAAATTTGTTATACCTGCTTGTTTGATCTATCTTACGACAAACTATGTTTTCTATAAAAGTCCTCTTTACAATTGGAGATTTACCTTATCTCAGCATTGTAGCCTTGTCAATAAAGAATAACAGACGTTCTGCAAAAAAAACGAATCGTACTAACCCTGCGTGGTTAGGTCCATGATCAAAATAAAATCGCCCATCTACTTAAGAATCATGATATAAAACATTCCGTTGAATATTGTCAACCTTTGTTGGTATAACAGCCCTGGGCTGGCCGGGTCTATCCACACCCGGTGGTAAGGCCATGGGCCTTAAGGCCCATGATCAGAATAAAATCGCCCATCTACTTGTCTTTTAAAGCAGACACATATAACCAATATGCGTCCGTTGGCGTGCCTTGATGGTGACTTAAAATCCGGCGTATCTGTGGCAGATTTAATTCTGATCATGGGCCTAAGATCTTGGCAGGTTGCACAAACTTCCATATAAAAATAAAGGGTTTTATCATTAGAATCCCTGAAAAAAATTTTGCATGACAAAAATTATAACAATATGCGGCCCCACAGGCATCGGAAAAACAGGCTTTGCCATTGCCCTGGCCCGGGAACTGAATGGCGAGATCATTGGTGCGGATTCCATGCAGATTTACAAATATATGGATATTGGGACTGCCAAACCTGATGCAAGGGAAAGACAGCTTGCCAGACACCACCTCGTTGACTTCCTTGATCCGGCGGATAGTTTTGATGCAAAACAGTTTACCACCCTGGCAGACCAAGCCATTTCCGATATTGTAAAACGTGGCAGGCAGCCTGTGGTGGCCGGCGGAACAGGGTTTTATATCAGGGCGTTACTACATGGTCTGTTCAGGGGGGAGCCTGCCTGTCCGGCAACCCTTGATAAACTGAACCAGGCCCTTGAAGAAAACGGCGGTCCGGCACTTCATGAGCAATTGAAAACATGTGATCCCAGGGCTGCAGAAAAGATCCATCCCAATGACGGATTCAGAATTGTAAGGGCCCTTGAGGTCTTCTTAACCACAGGGGTTCCCATTTCACACTGCCGGCAGATCCATGATTTCAAATCAGACCGATACCAAAGCCTTACCTTTGGCCTTCACATGGATCGAAAATTATTATATGACCGGATCAACCAGCGTGTGGATATGATGATGGCTGAAGGCCTGCTGGATGAAGTGGAGAACCTTGTGAGCCAGGGGTATTCTCTGGAATTGAAATCCATGCAGTCCATCGGTTACCGGCATATGGGGATGTATATAAAAGGAGAAGTCAGTCTTGAAGAGGCGGTACGGCTGCTCAAACGTGATACCCGCAGATATGCCAAGCGCCAGTTCACCTGGTTTAACAAGGAAAAGAATTTGATCTGGATTGATGTCAAAGAGTTGGAAAAAGCCGTTGAAACGGCAAAAGACTTTTTGAATACTCTGGTATTGTCCCCTCCCCAAAAAAGGGTAATTTTATGACTTACGCAAAACACATCACTTATGTTAACGCTGCCTGTATTTTAACTGTGCTTACTTTATTTGCCGGCTGTGCCAAGCCAATCATTCCAGTACCCCCATCTTCTGCGCCATCCGATGTGCGGCAACAGGCTTTTGTGCCTAAGCAGGCAACAGTTGCTGAACTTATCAATCAGGCCAGAATTTTAAGAGACCAAGGCGTTGTCCAGGATGCCCTGCTCATCTACAACCATGCCTTTGAACTCACCCAAAGGCCCGGAGCCGGTCATGACGTTGTTTTCAAAACGACGATTCTTGTTGATGTTGAAAGACTTTTATCAAAAACAGATCTCGAAGAGATTCAAGCATTTTCAGGCATAAGAAATCTTTCCATTCCCCAGTACCTTTTCGACTATTGGGTGGGTTACAAATATGCCCAGCAAGAAGATTATGTCAATGCTGCAATCGTTTTGAATGCATTTCTTGAAAAATATCCCGGTCATCCCAAAACCGAGCAGATAAAGTCATTTTTGGCCGGTTTGAAAACCACTTCCTTTAATAAAAAGAAGATCGGTGTCATCCTGCCCATGTCCGGAAAATATAAACTTTACGGGCAAAAGGCCATGAAAGGTATAGAGATTGCCTTGGTCAGGTTATCTGAATCCGGTATTAAGGATTTAAGCATTGTGGTTAAGGACAGTATGTCAGATCCTGTACAGGCTGCCATGTGTGTGGAGCAGCTTGGAAAAGAGGATGTGTTTTCCATCCTGGGACCCATTTTTGTATCAAAGCAAGTGGCTGACAAGGCCCAGGCCCTTGGTATTCCCATGATGGCCCTGACTCAGACGACACAATTTCCCCAATATGGGGATTATATATTCAGCAATTTTATGACCCCTGAAATGCAGGTTCAGGCCTTGGGGACTTATGTCTTTCATGAACTGGGACTGAAAAAGATGGCGGTCTTATATCCGGATGACAAATACGGAAATATTTATATGCAGACGTTCAGGCGCATGGTTGATCAGTTTGAAGGTCAATTAACGGCTACCCAGGCGTATGACGGCAGCCAAACTGATTTTTCAGATGCCATCAAAAGTTTGATTACGAATACGGATTTAAATTTTCAGGTATTGTTTATTCCGGATTCAGTGTCCAGGATCAATCTGATCCTGCCCCAACTTGTCTACCATAACGTCCAGGGCTTTACCCTGTTAGGGACCAATCTGTGGCACAGGGACAGCCTTTTAAGAGAGACCCGAAGTTATAATAAGGACACCATCATCTGCGACGGATATTTTTCCGGCAGTGCCAATCCTGAAACCGTATGGTTTGATAAGGCATTCCAGGATTTATACCAGGAAAAGCCGGGTTTTCTTGAAGCCATTGCCTATGATACGATCCAAATTCTGTTTACGGCAGCCCATGCCGACGATGTTAATTCGCCGGAACAACTCAAGGATGTTTTACAGGGGCAATTGATCTTTAACGGAGCCACCGGACCCACTCGTTTTGACGAGACCGGCACCCCGCACAAGGCGTTGTTTTTGATTACCGTAAGCGATGATAAATTTATGGAAATCAACCGTTAAACAATGCCTGATCTTTTAAGGCCCATGATCAAAATAAAATCGCCCATCTACTTGTCTTTTAAGTCACCCTCGGCGTGACGCCAAAGGACACATATTGGCTGGATATGCAACGCCGCAGATGGGCCTAAACACTAAATAGTGAATTTTGGCCTGTGGTTTCTAAGACCGACTGCCACAGCCGGCCTGACGGGTCTATCTTTTTGCGCCGTCCAGCTGAGGCATCCATGGGTACATGAACATAATTATTATTCCAAAAGCTGATAAGCAGATTGGTTTTTCCGGCCATACCCGCATGTACGGCATCCCTTGCCAGAAATCCGCAGAATACGGAGTCATTGGCATTGGCCGGCAGACTGCGGATGATGTAGGATGGATCAATGTATTTCAAAGAGATGGGAATATCTTTGGATTTAAAATAGGCGCTGATTTCTGCCTTTAAAAACAGACCGATGTCCTTAAGCATCACGTTGCCCGATTCATCATGTTCGATCTCTTTGTCTTCAAAAAAATTCTGGCCGGCCCCTTCGGCGACAATGATCACAGCATGCTTTCTTTGGTTCAGACGCCGCTCTATGGCGGCCAAGAGTCCGTTTTCCCCATGCAGCAGTATCTCCTCTTCGGGAATGAGAACAAAGTTGGCATCAGGTTGGGCAAGGGCAGCCGTGGCTGTCAGAAATCCCGAATGCCTGCCCATGAGCTTGATCAGGCCGATACCGTTGGGATAGGCTTCAGCTTCGTTATGGGCACCCTTGATTGCCAGGGTGGCCACATCCACGGCTGAATCAAAGCCAAAGGAACGGGAGACCAGGAAGATGTCATTATCAATGGTTTTTGGAATGCCAACCACGGAAATCTTCAACCCGCGGTTTAAAATTTCATCTCCAATGGCCTTGGAGGCCATTAATGTCCCGTCGCCCCCCACCATGAAAAGCAGCCCCACTCCTATACGTTCCAGGCAGTCCACAATTTCTCCGATATCTTGTCCCCCCCGGGAAGAGCCCAGTATGGACCCACCGGTATTTTGAATACCGGATACCTGTTTGGGGGTCAGCTCAATCAGGTCATGGCCGTATTTGGGGATAAAGCCCTGGAGTCCGTAGCGAATACCATAAATAATTTCGACACCATAGACATGGTATAACTCAAGGACTATGGACCGGATAATATCATTGAGCCCGGGGCACAGTCCCCCGCAGGTGACCACCGCACACTTGAGTTTGCTGGGGTCAAAGTAAATTTTTTTCCGGGGACCTGCCTGTTCAAAAGAGAGTATGTCTTCGTTGTTTTTGCCGGCAACGCGATCCACCCTGGCATCAACACTGATTCTGTATTCATCTTTCATAAACCGGGTTTTACCGTTACAGGACGCTCCCTCACTGGCCACCCCCTGGGAAACCAGTGGGGACGGAATTCGGGCAGGGCCTAAAACGGGAATGGTGGTGTTAATATTCATCTGTTTCATTGCGTACCTCCATTAAATTTAAAGGTTCCCTTTCCCAGGATATCGTGGAGATGCAACAATCCTTTAAGACAGCCTTTCTCCCCAAGGATAGGCAAAACCGTGATTTCATATTTTTCCATTAAATTCAGGGCATCATACAAATAAGAATCGGGGAACAGATGTCTTGGGGAACGGGTCATCACCTCATCCACAAGCAAGGTGTCGGCTGTCCCGCCTCCATTTGCCAGCCAGTGCCGGACATCCCCGTCAGTAAGTATGCCCATAAGTTTATCCGCCGAATCAAGTACAAAAACAGCGCCTAGACGGTGGGCATCCATGCAGGCAAGGGCCTGGGCCATGGTGTCACCTGTTTGCACAAAGGGCACGCCTGATTTTTCGAGCATCAGCTCGCTTACCTTGCCTGACAGGCGCTGTCCCAGTGCGCCTCCGGGGTGAGAGCGTATGAAATCAGCCTTTTTAAAATTTTTCTTTTTTATCAGGGCTACGGCCAGGGCATCTCCCATGGCAAGTTGGGCGGTAGTCGAACAGGTCGGTGCCATATTCAAAGGGCAGGCCTCTTTTTTTACACCGGTGTTTATGATCATATCGCAGAATCCTGCCATGGTGGATTCCGGCTTTCCGGTAAAACCTGCAATCCTGCAGCCCACCTCCCGGATCACCGGCAATAGCTGGTTGAGTTCTCCGGTTTCACCGGAATTTGAAATGGCAATGAACACATCATTTCGGCTGACCATGCCAAGGTCTCCGTGAACTGCCTCAACCGGATGAAGGAACATGGCATGGGTGCCTGTACTGCTTAGGGTGGCGGCAATTTTTCTTCCGATTAAACCCGATTTTCCGATTCCCGAAAGAATCACCCGTCCTTTTGCATTGCAGATTGCATTGACAAGGGTTTGAAAATCCATATTTAGTTTTTCAATAAGGTCCAGAAGAGACTGGGCTTCCATTTTCAGCACTTCAACAGCGTCATCTATGATCATTTGTTTTCCCGGATTATATTATTATTGAGCCGGATATGTTTATGGTTTGGAATTTCAATCACTATACATCAATAGAGATACAAATATACCATCATCAGTTCTAAATATGAACTTTTTAGTTGGAAAACTCTGAGAGTTTGTTTGGTAATTAGGGGATCGAAGCGAAATCTCATTTTCATGAGATTGCAGCCGATTCATGAATTACCAAACAATCTCGATAGGCGGAGCGCTTATGCGCTTCGGCTGTCAAGCCCAATGGAGCGCAGCTCATCCGGCGGACGATAGGTCGGAGCGCGGAGCGCTCCGACCTATCAAAGACATCAGTGCACAAAAGTTTATATTCAGCATTGTACGCTTTTTTGCCGTCGACAGGCTGTTACGGAATGCTAATTTTTCCAATTTCTTCTTTGAAAAATAATCAGTTGACAATTAAATGGATGTTATGATAGGTGGTGACGGTTTATATTAAGACCCGATTTTATTTGACATAAAAAATGTCAATGACTAATTGATATAATAATGAACCAGGAAGACGATTATGATTTGTACAACTGTTAGAGAAAATCAGGATTGTGTATTCATGACAGCCCAGGGCTGCAGCTATAATGAAGGCAGCTGCTTTCCCATTATTGATGAATGCAAAGGATGCCATAGAAGCGCCCAGTTTTCCGCCGGCACTTACTGCGCTGCTGCACCTGATCCGTCTTTGAAGTGGAAAAACGGCAATTGCAACATGGCCACCCATGTTAAAACCGTCACTGAAACCAAAAAACAGAAACTTAATCCCATCAAGGCATCCAAACGAAGATAACGCAACCAAACGTTAATGCACCCAAAAAAACTCTGCAGTCAGACCTGATTACCAAACAGGCTTATGGGTCAGACCGCAGGGTTTTCTTTTTTTCAGGTGCGATTATTTATTAAATTGGATAATATTATTACAGGTTGAATTATGAATCCTAGCGCCCAGGAACTGAATAACATCATTGAACAGGCAGCTCCCCATGTATATGAAATGCTCTCTGACATGGGCAAAAAATTGTTTTTCCCCAAAGGTATTGTTACCCAGAGCGCAGAAGCAAAATTAAAGGCGGACAAGATCAACGCCACCATTGGCATCGCCAAGCAGGGCAGTTCCGTGTTAAGTCTTTCTTCCGTGACAAAGTACATTACACATATTGATCCGGAAGAGTACCTGCCATATGCTTCCTCATTCGGGCTGCCTGAGCTTCGCAAAAAATGGTTTGATGAGATGTATTTTAAAAATCCGTCACTTAAAGGAACGGCCGTCAGTCAGCCTGTCGTCACATCCGGCATTACCCATGGGGTTGCCATTTTTTCGGAAATGTGGGTAGATGCCGGCGATGTTATTGTCATGCCGGATATGACATGGGGTAATTACAACATGATTTTCTGTGTTCGTAATAGTGCCCGGTTTGTTACATACCAATCTTTTGACCAGGCCATGACCCATTTTAACCTGGATGATTTTGAACGTGTGATCAGGGAACAGGCGACACGCCATAATAAAATTATTACCGTGCTTAATTTTCCCCACAATCCAACCGGTTATGCCCTGAGCAAGAAAGAAGCGGCCCGTGTTGCACAGATTCTTATTGATGTAGCACAAAAGGGCACAAATGTGGTTGCTGCCTGTGATGACGCCTATTTTGGGTTGTTTTTCGAAGAGGAATCAGAAAAACAGTCTTTGTTTGCCAAACTTGCCGGCAAAACAACCCGGCTTGTTGCTGTCAAACTTGATGGACCCACCAAGGAAGATTATGTCATGGGTTTCAGAACGGGATTTACCACATACGGGGTTGCTGCAGATGCCGATCTTGACGGGGTATATGACGCCTTGGAAAAAAAGGCAGCCGGATCCATCCGGGGCAGCATCTCAAACTGTTCCCATTTAAGTCAGACCATTCTTGTCAAATCCATGGAAGATGAAAACTATGAAACCTATAAGCAGGAGAAATACAACCTGCTTAAGTCCCGGGTCTTTGCCATCAAAGAGGTGCTCAAAGACCCCAAGTATGCAGATGGATTTGATGTCTATCCGTTTAATTCCGGATATTACTTGTGCATCCGTCTAAAGGGGGTAAATGCCGAAGTGTTAAGATATCATTTGCTTGACAACTATGGCACTGGCCTGATCTCCGTTGGAGAGCAAAATCTTCGTGTGGCGTTTTCATGTCTGGAGGAAAAGGATGTGAAACCTTTATTTGACACTATTCTTTCAGGTATCTATGATTTGAGAACTTAAGAGTTGATCAAGTTTTTGTTAAATGAATTTGACCAGACATCATGTTGATCTCAAATATGCCGGCAAATGGGTGTTCTATTTTGTTTTGATAGGCGTCATGTCAGGTCTTGGTGCAGTTTTGTTTCATTACCTGTGCGCCCTTGGCATGCATTATTTCATGGATATGATGGCAGGATACAGGCCTCAGGGGCCTGCCGGCGAACATCTGCTGCTGCCACACACCGATACACCGTTCAATAAATGGGTGTTATTATGTTTACCGGCATTGGGCGGCCTTGTTTCCGGGTGGCTTGTTTACACATTTGCCCCGGAGGCAGAGGGCCATGGCACCGATGCTGCCATAGACGCCTTCCATCACAAGGGCGGTATTATCCGGTCACGGATTCCAATTATCAAAACCATTGCCTCCACCATCACACTGACCACCGGCGGCTCAGGGGGCAGGGAAGGTCCCATTGCCCAGATTGGGGGTGGATTCGGGTCTTTTTTGGCCACCCGGTTCAATCTGTCTGAACGGGAGCGGTGTATTATGATGGCCGCAGGTATTGGGGCCGGTGTGGGCAGTATCTTCCGGGCGCCCCTGGCCGGTGCACTCTTTGCTGCAGAAGTACTTTACCGTGATCCGGAATTTGAATCTTCGGTGATCATTCCAGCCGGTATCTCCTCTGTGGTGGCCTATTGCACCTTTTGTCTGTTTTTCGGATGGGGATCGCTGTTTGACTCTCCGGCATTTCAATTTGACAATCCGCTGCAACTTGGTCCCTACCTTGTCCTTTCTGTGGTACTTGTCCTCATCGGCGTCTTATATATTAAGGTTTTTTATGGGATTACAAACCTGTTTAAAGGGTTGAAGATCCCTAACCATATCAAACCTGCCGTTGGCGGACTTTTAACCGGCATCATTGGATTTTTTATGCCGTATACCCTGGCCTTTGGGTATGGCCTGGCCCAGGATGCTATTTTCAACCAGGTGGGGATCCCCGTGCTTTTGGGGCTTGCCCTGGGAAAAATTGTTACCACCTCATTTTCCATTAGATCCGGCGGGTCCGGCGGTGTATTCGGGCCTTCTGTTGTCATCGGCGGGGCCATGGGCGGGGCTGTGGGGCAGTTTTTTCATATGGTTATGCCCACGGTTGTCACCCAGCCGGGCGCCTTTGTCATTGTGGGTATGGCAGGTTTTTTCACGGCTGTGTCCAACACCCCCATATCCACCATTATATTTGTCAGTGAGATGACCAACTCCTATCATCTTCTTTTGCCAAGCCTTCTGGTCTGTTCGGTGTGTTATCTTTTGTGCACAAAATGGTCGATTTATGAAAATCAGGTAAAATCCCGGGTTGATTCGCCGCTGCATGCCGGAGAATTCATGATAGATATTCTTCAGACCATAAAAGTGGAAAAACTTAAAACCTTGATCAAGGAAGTCAGATGTCTGAACCAGGACATGGGTTTCAATCAGTTTAAAAAAATATATCAGAGCACCAAACAAAGATATTTTCCCGTTACAAACGATCAGGGGCAATTATGCGGTATTTTTTCTTCCACAGATGTTCGGGCGGTCCTTTTCTCAAGTGATCTTGAGAAGTTGGTCGTTATGAAGGATATTATGGTCTCCAATATGATTACCACCAACTTGTCTGAAGACCTGAACACAGTACTGCTTAAACTGACAAAGAAAAATATTGATGCCCTGCCTGTGGTGGATGTTGATGATCCGGGTCAGTTGATCGGTATGCTTTACCGCCGTGACATTATTGCTTACTATAATCTTCATCTGGCCCGAATCCGGGAATCCCAAGGATAGTGCTTGAACGATTCGCTGTTGATAACAGCGGAAGACACGCAAAGCACAGAAAGTCAGAGCAGAAATTTTTTTAATAATTTACTTTATGCAAAAACAACCCCTTTGCCGGAGCTGTGGCCCCGGCGCGGGGGCGTTCACACGAATAAAGAATTTTATTGAACATTTCCGGAGTAATCCGTCCTGTACCCGCGTCTTTCAGCGTCCCCACTATATTTCTGACCATGTTTTTTAAAAATCCTGTGGCGCATATACAAAATTCCAGCCGATCATATGGCTTTTTTGTCCAGCCTGCATTGAAAATTGTTCTTACGGTGGAAGATCGGGGACTGCCCGTATTCTCAAAGGCTTTAAAATCATGTTCGCCCACAAGGTACTCACAACACTGATTCATCATGTCAATATCCAGAAACGGTTTTACATGCCATAAATAATCCCGGCCAATGGCTGTGGGCGTTTCCCCATTCAATATGTAATACCGGTACTCTTTGGAGCGGACATGGTACTGGGCATGGAAATCAGGATCTGCAAGTCCGCAGTCATGGATCACAATAGGTGCGGACATAAGGCTGTTCACCCCTTTTTGAATGATCGCCGGGGAAAGGCGGGTCTTTGCATGGAAATGGGCCACCTGGGCCCGGGCATGAACGCCTGCATCCGTACGCCCAGAACCATGAATCTTAATATCCTGATTTAGAATCATGGATAATATCCGTTCAAGCTCACCCTGAATGGTGGGTTTGTCTGCTTGTCGTTGCCATCCGTAAAAACCGGTGCCGTCGTAGGTCACCATAATTTTGAAATTTTTTTTCGAATTATATGGCCTTTTCGTCATATATTAAAGCGTATACGTTCAATTGGTCTTGATCAAGAAATGGTTTTCTTCTAACCATGGTCCTAATTCATTGAATGGTCCCGAATGCTGTGATTTGCCTGGGGATCGGTCATATTTTCCGGGCGCAGCAAGTCATCCAGCTGGGCTCTGGTAAGCAGCCCTTTCTCCAGCACCAGATCATATACGTTTCCACCGGTTTTGAGTGCTTCCTTTGCAATGGCCGCTGACTGTTCATAGCCAATAACCGGAACCAGCGCGGTGACTAATCCGATGCTGGTCTGAACATAGTTTTGGCACATATCCCGGTTTGCTTCAATGCCGTCAATGCACCGTGCAGCCAGTGCAATACAACCATTTTTAAGGATCATCATGCCGTGCAGCAGATCATAGGCAATGATGGGCTCCCCCATACACAACTCTAATTCACTTGATTCCGCTGCCATGGAGACAACCGTGTCGTATCCCATGACCTGATAACAGATCTGGTTCATCAATTCCGGGATAACCGGATTTACCTTGCCCGGCATAATGGAAGATCCAGGCTGCATGGGGGGCAGATTGATCTCATTCAGGCCGCAGCGGGGACCGGAAGAAAGCCAGCGAAGGTCATTACAGATTTTTGAAATCTGCACAGCCGCAAGTTTGAGATTGGCAGACATATGGACAAAAATGCCGGCATTCTGGGTGGCCTCCACCAGATTTTTTGCCCTTCGCAGCTTAAACCCGCTGACTTGTGCAAGCTTTTCCACCACCAGCCCCACATAACCCGGCGGACTGTTGATGCCTGTACCGATGGCTGTGGCCCCCATGTTCACATCATGGAATGCATCAGCTGCCTGTATAATGGAGGTTCTGGCGCTGTCAATCATCACCGCATAAGCGCTGAATTCCTGACCAAGGGTCATGGGCACCGCATCTTGGTTTTCAGTTCGTCCCATCTTCAGTACGTTTTTAAACGCTTTGCCCTTTCTTTCAAGGGCATTGCGCAGCCCTTCCAGTGCCCGGACCAGATTTTTCTGGGAGAGCAGTACTGCCAGTTTTATTGCCGTGGGGTAGGTGTCATTGGTGGATTGGGAGCAGTTAACATGGTCATTGGGATGCAGGTATTGATACTCGCCTTTATTATACCCCATGATTTCCAGGCCGCGATTGGCGATCACCTCGTTGGCGTTCATATTTGTAGAGGTGCCAGCGCCACCCTGGAACATGTCAACCGTGAACTGATCGTGCAGTTTGCCGTACAGGATTTCATCACAGGCCTGGGCGATTGCTTCCATTTGGACTTGATCAATCCGGCACAGCTCATAGTTGGCCATGGCCGCAGCCTTTTTGACCATGGCCAATGCTTCAACCATGTGCGCAAAATTATTGATATGTACGCCGGAGATGGCAAAGTTTTCCATGGCGCGTTGGGTCTGCACCCCGTAATAGACATCATTGGAAATGTCCCGTGCTCCCAGGGAGTCATGCTCCTGGCGAAAACCGTTTGTGCCCAGGTGATCGTTTTTCCTGTTTTCAAAAAGTTTATCGTTAAGTATGCACATCCGCCGATTCATGCTCACGGCAATCCGGGAAACGATCCTGTAAAAAAAATCAGGCTCAGTTTCCCTGAACAGATCAATCTTTTCCCGTGATATCTGCCAGATTTTCACACCGTTTCGGGTAAATGCACCATTGACGTGTGAATCATCCCCTAAAAAAACGCCTTCGCTGATCATGGATCCCGCAACCATGGAGCCAACTTTGCGTGAAGATCCATGCAGTCCACGCACCAGTTCCACGCTTCCCTCAAGAATAATACCGACCCATCTTCGGGGCGTTGATTCGTGGAATATCCATTCATTGGGCCGGTATACCTGCTCCTGGCCTTCGGTGAAAAACGTGGCAAGATCCTTTTCCGTGATACCAATTTGACCACAGACATACATGTAGTATTTCGAGGATCAAATTAATTTTTCAACGAAGAAATTGGAAAAATTAGCATTCCGTAACAGCCTGTCGATAATTCAGTTCAGTTTTCAGGGACTTTCTTCAAATGCAAGACGAAAAAATAACCCCGGTATTGATTAATTTCCACAGGGTATAATATATTTCCAGTAACTGTAAATTTTAACCCGTCTTTCAGACAAACACAATAAACTAACGAACGGTCATGGGCCGACCGGGTCTTTCTCCGAGGTTTTCCCAAAACAGATCATCAAAGAAACTAATCGGTTAACTTAGTTCTTTCATATAAAAAACAAGGATAAATTTATGAAGCATTACAGAAAAGAGCTCTGGTTTGAGGTGCCCGGACGCAGAGCATTTGTCAATATTACCCCTGACATTGAAACCTGCCTTGCCCAAAGCGGTATCAAAAACGGGCTGCTTTTGTGCAATGCCATGCACATTACCGCCTCCGTATTTATCAATGATGATGAGTCAGGGCTTCACCATGATTATGATGTCTGGCTTGAGAAACTTGCCCCCCACGCACCCGTGGAGCAGTACCGGCATAATGTGGGTGAAGACAATGCTGATGCGCACATGAAGCGGCAGATCATGGGTCGGGAAGTGGTGGTGGCCGTGACTGAGGGGCGGCTTGATTTGGGTACCTGGGAACAGATCTTTTACGGTGAGTTTGACGGGCGAAGAAGAAAACGGGTGCTGGTGAAAATTATTGGAGAATAGGATGACAATACGATGAGACTGCTTTTGGTAGAAGATGATGAAAAAATAGCCAGGTTTGTTGAAAAAGGCCTGAAATCCTCCGGGTTTGCCGTGGATGTAGCCGCTACAGGCCCGGACGGCCTTGATATGGCTTTAGGTGCGGATTTTGATACCCTGATCGTGGATATCATGTTGCCGGGCATGGATGGATTTGCCCTGATAGAAAAATTGCGGGCCAGCGGTAAAAATACCCCAATTATTGTACTTAGTGCCCGGGGAAGGGTAGGGGACCGGGTGAAGGGCCTTGAGGCCGGTGCGGATGACTACCTGACCAAACCCTTTTCTTTCTCAGAGCTGCTGGCCCGGGTTCAGGCACTCATCCGCAGGGCTGGGAACAGTACCGAGCCCGTATCCCTGTCCTATGCGGATTTAAGTGTGGATATTGTCAAGCGCCGGGTCAAAAGGGGGGACGATGTCATTGAGCTGCAGCCCCTGGAATTTTCCCTGCTGGAATATCTGGTACGCAACCGGGAGCGTGTGGTCTCTAAAACCATGATCATGGAACATGTCTGGAATTATAATTTTGATCCCATGACCAATGTGGTGGAAGCCCGGATATGCCGGTTGCGCGATAAGATTGACAAGGGGTATTCAAGCAAACTTATCCATACGGTCCGGGGAGCCGGGTATGTATTAAAGGTAGAAGATGCCTGATTTTTTCCGCACCGGTTTTTTCAGGAGTATCGCCTTTCGCCTGACCGTATGGTATGCAGGGATCTTTTCCATCTCATCGTGTGTGGCGTTTGGGCTGTTTTATTTTCTGGCCACCCAGACCATCATGAATCAGGTGGATCAGGAACTCATAGACAAGGCGGGTTATTTTCGCACAGCCATTGCCCGCAGCGGGATTGTCGGCGCCCAGAATCTGGCAGTCATTGAGGCCCAGGCCGCCGGGGAAAAGCAGATTTTTTTCAGGCTGCTCTATCCCACAGGTGAGGTCTTTGCCTCCTCATCCATGTCCTATTGGAAAGATGTGCGTATAAACAAGGTGATGATGGCCCGGTTGATGAAGTCACGGACCACGGTGTTTGAAACGGTTCACATTGCAGGCCAGAAGCAGAACGCCAGGATGATGTATACCTTTGTGGCCCCCAATGTTATTTTACATACCGGCCTTGCCATGAACGCATATTCCCGGTTTTTATCGGGTTTTAAGAAAATATTTTTCATTTCCATGGTGTTTGTTATTTTATTTTCAGCGGTTTCAGGCATGTTTTTATCCCGGGAGGCCCTTTACGGTGTTGCGGCCATCAGGGCCACAGCGAGCTCTATCACCGGATCCAATCTCAACGAACGGGTGCCGGAATCCGGCAGTCGGGACGAGCTTGATCTTTTAGCTGTGACATTCAACCGGATGCTGGACCGGATTTCGGCGCTGGTAAAAAGTATGCGGGAGATGTCTGACAATATTGCCCATGATCTTAAAAGTCCGCTCACCCGGATAAGGGGGTTTGCGGAACTGGCCTTGATTCAGGAGACTGATGGGGATATCGAGTCCTACCGGACCATGGCGGCGAACACCATTGAAGAATCCGATCATCTGCTGGATATGATTAACACGATGCTGGTCATCTCCCGGGCCGCGGCCGGGGAGGCTGAATTTGAGTGTGCCCCCGTGGATTTAAGTGCCATGATCATTGATGCCTGGGAGCTTTTTGTCCCCCTGGCCGAAGATAAGCAGATCACCTTTACCCAGAAAGTGGACAATGCACTGTGGATACAGGGGGATGCCGGCATGCTCCAGCGCGCCTTTGCCAATCTCATTGACAATGCCATCAAATACACCCCTGAGAAAGGCCGGGTCCATTTAACGCTGCAGACTTGCGGTAAAGAACTGGTGGAGATTCAGGTTAAAGATTCCGGGCCGGGTATTGAGCCCCAAAACCGTCAAAAGATTTTTGATCGGTTTTTCCGCGAAGAATCTTCCCGGACAACGCCGGGTACAGGGCTTGGTTTAAGTCTTGCCAAAACCATTATAGAACAGCATTCGGGCACAATTTCAGTGCAACCCTGTGAAAATGGAGGAAGTATTTTTATTGTAACATTACCGCATCGTAACGTTGAGATCATGTAAAAATTATCTTTGTGTTTTATTCTATGGTTACGTCCACAAAGCAAGTGTTGGCATACATTAATATAATTTTACAGGAGGTATAAAAATGAAACGTGTGGATAAACAAATTACAATTTTTACTACATGTTTGATGCTTTTTGGCCTTTTGGCCTTTCCCGCACTGTCAGGCGCCCAGGCCCGGATGGTTCCGGCAAATTTTTCACAACTGGCCCAACAGGTCAAACCTGGTGTAGTGAATATCCAGACCGTAAAGACAATTAAGGGCGGTGGCCGTGTTTTCCGGCATTTTTTTGGATCCCCGTTCGGTAACCAGCCTGGGATGGAGGATTTTTTCAGTCCCTTCATGGGGATGCCGAAAAATCGTAGAGAAAGAAGCCTTGGATCCGGCTTTATCATTGATAAGGCTGGATATATTGTAACCAATAACCATGTGATTAAAGATGCGGATAAGATCAAGGTTATCCTTTATAACGACCAGGAATATGACGCCCGGATCATTGGCGCAGATCCTGTAACAGACCTGGCATTGATAAAGATTAATGCTAAGGGATTGAAACCGTTGAAATTCGGATCCTCCAAAAATGCCCAGGTCGGTTCGTGGGTGTTGGCCATTGGATCCCCCTTTGGTCTTGAGCAGACAGTGACCGCGGGGATTGTTTCAGCCAAGGCCAGAATTTTAGGTTCCGGCCCCTATGATGATTTTATCCAGACCGATGCATCCATTAACCCGGGGAACTCCGGCGGACCGTTGCTGAATATGGACGCAGAAGTGGTGGGGATCAACACTGCCATTATAAAATCCGGTCAGGGCATTGGTTTTGCAATCCCTTCCGATCTTGCCGTCAATGTGATTGATCAACTTAAGGATTCCAAGCGTGTATCCAGAGGCTGGTTGGGTGTCTCCATTCAGGATGTAAGCCAGGAGATGGGTGAATACTATAATCTGGATTCGGATGAAGGTGTTTATGTGACAAAAGCCTATGAGGATAATCCTGCCTATGAGGCCGGCATCCGCCAAGGTGACGTGATTATCAGTGTTGAAGGGAAAAAAATCAGTTCATCCAGGGATCTGACCCTGACCATTGCTAATTTAAGGGTGGGTTCCAAGGTCAAGATTGAAGCGATTCGCCAGGGAAAAAAGAAACGGTTTACGGTTCAACTTGGTGAACGTCCGGACAACCCAGAAGATTCCCCGTTCGGACAAGAATCCAATGGCTTTGATGACCTGGGGTTTATGTTTAAGATGTTGGATGAGGATCTAGCCCGGCATCTTGGCTATCCTTTATCCATGAAAGGGCTTGTGGTGACTCGGATTGATCCCGATTCCCAGGCAGCAATGTCCGGTGTGAGGGTCGGGGATCTGCTGGAGGAAATAAACCATAAAAAAATTAAGGAGATAAGCGGCTATCATCAAGCAATGCGTAAGATAGGTAAAGGAGAAACCGCCCATATGATTTTTAGACGGAGTAACGGTCAGATATTTGTGGTCCGGTTTGAGAAATAGATTGCCATTTGATAATATTGGGGTCATGTTCAGGTTATGTTCAGGTGCTAATGTATTATTCAACGCTGGATAAGTTGCTGTTGCGGCGAATACGGTGAAAACCGATATTAATAAATCATACCCAGCGAAAAATTTCCCTCCTTTCAAAACGGGCTGTCTTTTTCAAGGCAGCCCGTTTTGTTGTATTGTGGCTTGCAACGCCTGAGCACGGTTGAGGCCTATGGGCCTCAAAGCCACCATGTATTTTGATGAATACATTAATTTTAAGTAAGAAATAGTAAAAATCAGGAAATTACTTGGAGATCAAGCGAAGAAAGATAAGCAAATAAAGGATGCGATGAAAAAACAGCGGCTTGATTTTATGTTGGTGGAGCTGAGGGGGATCGAACCCCTGACCTCATGGCTGCCAGCCATGCGCTCTCCCAGCTGAGCTACAGCCCCACAAAAGAGTGATAGATGTATAATAGAAACAGCATGGTTATGTCAATACAAAAAATACGTTTTAAATAGATTAAAATTGCAGACTTTAGAATAGTTATTGACATAAGTTGGTTTGAAGCGATAATATTCCACACTTTTTTATTTGAAAGTCTCAATTAAATGGTTAAGTCACTCTCATGATTTGTTGTGGGGTGGGGGTGGTGTTGATAGAGCAGATCAACCCCCATGACGGTCATATGAAAATGCTGATAAACCGGATCAGGTTTAAGGAGTTATACGGGAATGCTGCGTTATCTTCGGGAAAATACAGGAAATTGGATTATAAAGTTTTTTTTGGGCATCATTGTGATTGTGTTTGTATTTTTAGGGGTTGGCAGTATGAATGCCAGCAAGCACAATGAGGTGGCCACGGTTAATGACCAGGTGATTACTATTTCAGAATACCGTGATGCCTATCAGCGTATGATGCAACGGCTTCAGCAACAGTTCGGTGCCTCTTTGGATGATACCTTGATAAAGTCGCTGAATGTTAAGCAGCATGCAGTGAACAGCCTGATTGACCAAAAGATACTCGAAATTGAGGCCCAAAAGCTAAAAATTGTTGTGTCTGACGAGGAATTGAAACAGGGACTGATGTCAGCCAAGGCATTCCAGAAAGATGGTGTCTTTGATATGGATCGGTACAGACAGGTGCTTGGACAAAACGCCATGACTCCTGAAACCTTTGAAGCGATGCAGCGGCAGACCATCAGAAACGCCAAGCTCCAGCGCATGGTGATCAATGGCATAACCGTAGGAGACCAGGAAGCCCAAGCCTGGTATTCATTTAATAACACAAAAGTCAGTATTGACTATATTCGGATTGATCCTGAAACATTTTCTGATCTCTTTGCCAGTGAAGAGCAAGTGCGCTCCCAGTATGACGATCATCATGAACTGTACATGTCTGAGCCTAAACGCAAAGTGGCTTTTCTTGTGTTTGCGCCGAAGGATTTTGAGGGTCAGGTTAAAATTGATGACGCGTCGATCCGGGATTTTTACGATCAGAATCCAGCCCGTTTTACCACCCAGGAACAGGTTGAAGCCAGTCATGTCTTGATAAGGGTCAATGAAGACGCAGATGAGCAGACTGTGGCCAAGGCCAAAAAAGACGCTTTAAGCGTTTATGAAAAAGCAGCCAAGGCGGAAGATTTTTCAGAACTTGCCAAAACCTATTCCCAGGGGCCGTCAGCCGCCAGCGGCGGGTATCTGGGCCGCTTTGACAAAACCAGTATGGTAAAACCCTTTGCGGATGCCGCATTTGCCATGAATCCAGGCGATATATCCCAGCCTGTCAGAACACGTTTCGGGTGGCATATTATTAAAGTAACGGATAGAATACCCGAAACCGTGACGCCTTTTGAAACCGCCAAGGTACAGATTCAAAAGGAACTGACGGCAGGTCAGGCTCAAGATTTGGCATATAATAAGGCTGAGGACGCCTATGATGCCGTGCTTGATGGTGATTCATTTGAACAGGTGGTTTTGGTTGCAGGTAAGAAGCCTGTAAACACCCCTGCCTTTACTGCTTTGGGAACCGAACTTAAGGGTCTAGGCATTTCAGATCCCGGCGAGTTTGCCACCACAGCCTTTTCCCTGGTTGATAATGAGATCAGTGAAGTCAAGAAAATAGGAAATAATTATTACCTGATACATGTGCTTGAACAGATAGATCCAAAGCTGCTTGCCTATGAAGATGTAAAAGATCAAATTGCCCTTACAGTAACTGCTGAACTGCAAAAACAGGCAGCTAAGAAAGCCACTGCATCAATGCTTGAAAAAGCTCGAAGTGATGCCGCAAGTCTTGAAAAACTTGCCGGCGATAACCGTCTGAAGGTTGAGTCCAGTAAGCTGTTTACCCGCAATGACGCTAATGTTCCTGGTATTACCGGATCAGAGGCTATTGTACAAGCCGCTTTTACCCTTGATGAAAAAAATTCTGTCTATGAAAAAGTGATTGAAGCTTCCGGGAAATTTTATATTATCGGCCTGAAGGAAAAACAGACACCTGATGCAGCTGCCATTGCTGATAACCTTGACAAGGTGAAGGTGCAACTTCAAGCCCGAAAACAACAAGATTATTATTCTCAATGGCTGGCGGCCCGGAAGGAGAGCGCTGAAATACATATAAATACAGACATTATTAACTGATATTCAGACAGAGATAGAGAGATATCATTCTGTTATTTTGTTCCTGTAAATGGTGATTCAGGATTTAGTTTGATTCGGAATCGGTTTTAGCTGTTCTAAGACATTGTTTTTCATATAATAGTCCAGGTCAAACAGCTGTTTAAACGAAAGATCGGTAAATTTGACGTGACGCCTTCTGACTTTCATTGAGCTGAATGATGGCGCATCCTTTATTTCATAGTCGGCAATGGTCTGAAAGGGAAGATCACCGACATAATATCCCATACTGCTTAAGAAAATAGACTCTTCGTTTCTATTTACAGGTGCTTCTGAGTTGTTTTCGGTGTTTATATATTTGAAGCACAATCCACCCATACTAATGTCTATAATTTGACCAATTTTATTCGAATTGGGGCTGATGGCCGCATAGGCACCTTCCACCGCTTTATATCGTTTGTTTTTTCGACGTTCGATGCTTCTTTTTCTGCCAACCATAAGTTAATTCCCAGGGTTCTGTGTTAAAATCGTTTTTGTCTACCCTGCCGCCTCTAAAATAAGCAATATTCATACCCAAAATAGTATTTATGGATCTATTCTGAGTGCTAAATCCTAAGCGACAATAATTGTGAATAAATAAAAAATTGAATCCGCAGCATAAAACTTGAATTGTGTTGAAATTATTGAGAAAATTCTATTTGGTGCTTCACCTGCGAGGTGAAAGCCAAAATCAATATTCCCAAATAATTCGAAAACCTATCAAATTTTGTGCCGCGGATTCAGGTCGATATAAAGCTCCTCTGCTATTATGAATTTATTTGGTAATAATCATGTAAATAAAGTATTAAATTGAGAAGAAAATTATAGAAGTTTGTATTCCGTTAGAACTCTGCTTGAAATCTTTGCCATACAGTCTGACATACACTATAACTAAATCCTCTATAGCGCAAATAGTTCATTATTTTTTTTCTACGTTCGGCTTCATATAGCTTGTTCCAGATCTGCATTTTATTCTCAACAGCCTTTAATGCCAGTTCCTCGTCTTTATATGCAGTTAACAGTTTCCTGGCAAATGCCGGATCAATGCCTTTTTGGCACAGTTCAAATTCAAGGGCCAATACGGATTTTGGTTGTGACGGATTCGACCTTCAATGAACTGGCGTGCAAAGGCTTTGTCGTCAAGGTAATTAAAGCTTGACAACAGCACAATGACCTGTTCAATAATGTTGCCATCATATCCTTTATCCGTCAAAAATTTTTCCATCTACCGAATAGTTTTAGGGCTTTTTAATAGATACCCCAAGGCCTTTTGGTATGCTTTTTCAACAGTCATTTTTTTCAACGCCGAAGTTGGGCAAATTAACAAAAACCGGATCATCGAGTTTTCACGCCTTCAATCAGGCGGCCCGGTGTGGCAGCCAGATCCTTTATCAGATTGAGTAATCCTTTTCCCACTGCGGACGGATCAAGGGGAACCACAGTGGGATTTGATATTTTTCCATAGGCCCTGGCCGGAAAAGAGACAAGACGACCGTTAAGAATCGTATTTACAATGGGAATATGTTTAATAATGGTATCAATGGTTTTAAACGGAGCGACCAGAAAGGTGATATCTAAGGCATCATTTAGCGGATCTGCCCATCCTTGGGCTATGATGGCCATATTGTCTGCATCAATAAAGGCTTTTCTTATATGCACTATGCTCTCTTTTACGTCTGCATTGGCTGTAAATGTTTTAAATCCGAACCCCTGCTGCTGCAGGTCGGTATCTCCTATAATATTGAGCACTGATAGAAGCCTGGAAAGCAGCGTTGCTCTAAATATACGGCCGGACTGAGCTTGAAAATTAAGATGTCCGTTTTGTTTGGATTTTACCTGTGCCAGGGTCTGTGCTCTGCCGGAAAGTTCCCCCTTAAGTGTATAGCTTCCTTTAATAAGGCTTTGACTTCCTGTCATGCAACCCATTGAAAAAGAGACCTCCTTTGCTTGGTCTGTGTTGAAAAAAATATGGGTTGAAACTTTAGGACGTTCTCCGGATTGACGAATGGTTATCCGGCCTGAAAGGTCAAGGCCGCAATGGCGTGCATGGGTAATATATATATCCGTGGTTGGCTTATTAATCATTACTTTTGCCTGAATCCCTTGGTATACACGCTGGTCATAAGCCAATGTCTTGACATTAAAGAAAAACTGCTTCTGTGTTATCAGGGGGCGCAGGGGACGATGGGGGGATGATGTTTTCTGCGGGAACAAAAGGGGATCAAGATTAAGCTTGTCTGCGGTGATGGTAATGGTATTTGGTATATCTGATGAAACAGTTAACACATTGCCACCGGTCACCGCCTGAAGTCTGTGATAAAGAAATGAATCCGGACGAAGCATCTTCTCCAGGGTCGTTTTATCCAGTTTCCCGGAAAAATTAAGTTTTGGCATATCCGGTTGTTTGTAAAAGCTTAAATCAGCATGGGTTCTTTCTCCATCGGATACCTGAAGGTTTGAAGGGGTCATTTTGTCTATTTCAGGGCCGTCTGCCATGAAGAATATGTTTGTGCCTGAGGCCGTGACTAGCAGCCCCTGGATCATACAGGCGTCTGCCTGTTTCACAAACTGTCCCCGGGTCAATGTCAGGGGCAGAACAATACTTTGCTTATATTCCGGGGAAATGTTTTTTTCAAACCAGGTGATCTCTTTAATGGTGCATGCGCTTTCCGACAGTTTTATTGTTGAAGGGGTTGCGTTGAATTTGCAGAATATATCGGAAATCCCTTTGGTATTGTCTGAAAATATAATATTTCCTTGCCTCACCTGGCCCGTCATGTGAACCTGCCACAACCTTGGCGAGAACATGGGCCCTTTAATCTTGAGGTCTTTAATGTCCATAATTCCGGATAAGTTTTTAGCCGGACCAAGTTTTTTCCTTGCCCCGGGGAAAAGGTCAATCAGTGCTGTCATCTGTTTTAAAATCAGATTTGCGGACATGTTTGTTATATTCATGGGTACGGCATGCATGGTATCAATACCGGCATTGAGGTTTGATATCCGGCTGTTTCCTAACGCACCTGATATGTTCTTCAAAATAATTTTACGTTTGTCCAAAAGAAAAGAGCCGCCATCAATATGGATGGGCAACGGGATGCGCTGGTAGTTTCCGTTTGCTTGGATGTTGTTTGCTTCGACCTTGACATCCAGGGCTTTGCCGGCGTGGGTTTTATTTAGCTCAAGGACCGCATCCGCCTGGCCACGCAGATCTGATATTTTTGATATTTCCCGGGCAAGTGCCGTATTCGGCAACAAAGAGACAAGGTCTGCAGGAAGTTGTGCTAAATCAATCTTGAGGGGCAATTTGCCCGAAAATGGCGTTGTGTGTTGATGATTCAGATTGATCTCAAGGTCACCACCGGTGATAAGGGTTTTTCCCACATGGCCGCCTTTAGGGTAGATGCTGAGCACCCCGTTTTCCATTTTTGTACAAACCGAGACATTGTCAACAATGATAGGCAGATGGGGAATTTTAACCGTGGCAGATGCTACACAGCCCTTTAAAAAAAGGTTTTCTGCTTTGAACAGGTGACGCCTGTCTTTGCTTTTAAATCCACCCGTAATGTTTTGGACGGTTCCTGCCCTGAGTATGTCAAACAGGATTCGCGGTGTTTCAAGTCCGTTAAGAAGTGGCAGGCACACCTGTGCTGCCTGGTTGATATCAAGCTGTTCCCCGGTAAATTCAATATGTGATGTGTCTTGTTCAAGGCTGAGCAATAAATCTATTCCAACGCGTCCTTTGGGATAAACAAGATCCAAAGGCGTAAGGTGTGCGGTCGCCTTATCCTTTGACAGAGCGAATGTAAGGTCGAATTCCTTTGCTTCAATGCAGTGGTCACTGGGTGCTTCAATAGAGGCCTGAAGGGATGTCATCTTCAGATTGCCTGCAAGCAAGGTGTGGTCGTCATGCCGGCAGTATACTGCCAGGTGTGGGATATTAAGACCTGTTATTCGGCCTTTGAGTGCGGATTCAAGGGTTGGGATACGATCTGCTTCCAGCCCAAGCCCTGATATCCGGGCTTTGATATCCACAGTCCGTGTCCGGCCTGTCACCAAAACCCAGCAGTCCATGGCGTCAAAATAATTTGACCGGGCATTGGTTGCAATAATTTCCAGGTGATCCGCGTCAGCAAAACCAAGATCAAGCAAGCTGTCAAATACGTTGTGCACCGATGCGGCAAAATCCGGTGGCCCTGTGGTTTTATTTTCTCCGCCAACAGCTGTATTACTTATCAATTCAGGGGATTGAAGGGTGATGCCCCGTACAGCCGTGTTCAGTTTGAGCAGCTGGGCCGGGTCCAGTTCCACCAGGGCTTTGTTGATTGTAACCTGGTTTTTGGGGTCAATCTGTGCCGATATATCTGTTATGCTAAGACCTGGCAGGGGGGCAAAGATAAAATTCAGCTGATTAAACCGGACTTCAATACCGGTTTTCTCCTGAAAAACCCTGATCAGACGCGCTTTGATCTGTTCCGTGTTGATTAACGGGGTAATGGCAAAGGGCAGCACTACTGCGCAGGCGGTCACGGTTGCCGCAAACAAGACAGCAATGCGCAGTATGCGTTTTTTGTTCATGGCCATGCATTCCCCTTAAAATTAGGATGCTACTGCCAGCTATATCCGGTTTTACGGCTCAACGTTATAAAATCTGCCGCAATGTATTTGGCCTGGTCTGTCAGGATCTCCTTGACCTCTTCTTTTTCCGGGTCAATGTCATCCAGGGTTGCCAACGGTTCTTCCCCTTTCTGTTTCCGGTAATTGTTTTCCAGGGCCAGCTCTTTTTCGTTAAAAACCGTATCCGTTTTCAGACGTTGCGCAAGATTCAAAGAGAGTTCTTTTTGTTCACTCAACGATTCTGCCAATTGAATCCGCTGGGTGAGATATTTAATGCCAAAAGATGTTTCAGCCCGTTTTTTATAGGCGTTGTTCAACGGTTTAATCATGGGCTGCAAAGACATATATGCTGAATAACGGGTGGCATCAATATGGTCCCAGAGCAGGGCGCCGTCCAGGGCGCTTTCTCCGGTGTCTTTGGTTCTGTAAATCCGGGGGAACCAAATGTCAGGCTCAACGCCTTTGTGTTGGGTGCTTTGACCGGAGACCCGGTAAAATTTAGCCGAAGTCATCTTCAGTCGTCCATCCCCCAGGGGTTTGAGTTCCTGGACCGTGCCCTTGCCAAAACTTCGCGTGCCCATAATAAGGCCCCGATGATAATCTTTGATGGCACCTGCAAAAATTTCACTGGCCGATGCGCTCATTCTGTTGATGAGCACCATAAGAGGTCCGGTGTAAACGATTTTCGGATCTTCATCATACAGGCGCGATACCCTGAATTTTGTTTTAACCTGTACCGTGGGGCCGTATCTGAGAAACAGTCCTGTCAGATCATTGGCTTCTTTAAGGGATCCACCCCCATTGTCCCTTAAATCAATAATTAATCCGTCAATGTTTTCTTTTTTTAACTGCTTGAGCAGTTTTGCCACGTCTCCTGTAGTACTTTTGTAATCTGGGTCACCCCTGTGATAGGCCTCAAAGTCAATGTAAAAATTGGGGATTTCAATGATACCCAGCTTATAGCTGCGGCCGTTTGAGGTTAGATCCACCACCTTTTTCTGGGCTGACTGTTCCTCAAGCTTTACTTTGTCGCGTTTGATACTGATGGTGGACGTTACACTGGATTTTCTGGCAGGAATGATTTTTAACCGCACAAAGGTATCCTTGGGCCCTCGAATCAGTTTCACCACATCGTCAATGCGCTGGCCAATGGTATCCTTTATCTCTCCATCCCGACCCTGCCCCACACCGATGATTTTGTCTCCAGGGGCAAGTTTCTGGGATTTGTCGGCCGGACCCTTGGGAATAAGCCTGACCACCTTTGTGTATTCATATTCATTTTGCAGCACGGCCCCAATGCCCTCTAAGCTTAGTTTCATGTGAATGTCAAAATCCTCGGACAACCGCGGGGCAAAATATTGGGAATGGGGATCAAAGGACATGGTAACGGCATTCATGATAATCTGGAATACATCCCGGGACTGTGTCTGGGGAAGGCGGGTCAGCCGGTTGGAATAAATTTTTTCCAGGGTTTTGGAAATTTCGTCATCCGGTGTTTTGTCTATTTTCAAATTAATGATGTGGTTTTTCAGCTCTTTTTTCCACAGAGGTTTAAGGCCTGACGTGTCCTGGATAAAGGGTTTATGCGCATAGTCAATGACAAGGGTTTCATTTTTGGTAAAATCAATTTGGGTTTGCCAGGCTTTGACCAGTTGGAGAATATATTCAAGGCGCTGTTCGCTGCGGGTCTGGTAGAGGTTGAAAATTTGAAAGGCCGGTCCAAGGTCGCCCGTTTTCAGATATTTATACATCCGTTGTTTTAAGAGATTAAAATCATTAAGATCGGCCTGGGTCAGAAGATGCTTGCCCGGATCCAGGGATTTGATATACCGGTCAAACACCAGACCGGACATCTGTTTATCCAGTTTTTTTCCGGTAAAATGATCCCGTTCAAGGGCATTGATAATGGAAATACAGCGTTGGGACTGCGCGTTCTGAAAGGTCAGTCCGGCAATTTGTCCATGGCAAAGAGGGGTGCAATAAAGAAAGGCGGCAACAACTAGTAGAGCCCCAACCTTGTGGCGAGGTTTATTGATCTGTGTCATAGTTTAAGTTTATATCCTTTGGTGTTTCAAAACTGATCCGGCCAAGTCTGCCGGACCTAAGATCCCTGATAATAAGTTGTGATGCTTTTTGAAAATCCACATAACCGCCTTTTTTAAGACATCCTCTGGCGTTGCCCACCGATTCGATAAGGGTCTGGGGCTGCCCGGGTAGTGGATTTAAAAACGGATAACGCTCAACAAGACAGGCCGGGTATCTTTCCAGTAAAAACTGAGCGGCAAAACAGGCGATTTCATGGTAGTCGACGGCTGTATCGCTGATGGCCCCGGACGCAGCCAAAGCAAGTCCGCGCTGCCTGGGCTCAATCACCGGCCAAAGGATACCCGGAGTATCGTAAATATCAATATTGCCTTTAAGGCTGGTGCGCTGCTGGTGCCGGGTAATGGCCGGCACATTCCCGGTCTTGGCTACTTTCCGGCCGGCCAGGGTGTTCAAAATTGTGGATTTCCCGGTGTTGGGAATACCCACCACCATGACTTTGGCCTTCCTTGCCTTGTTCCTGTCCACCTGTGATACCAGTGATTGAAGGGCCTGTGACGCCTCTTGCAGACGGGTCCCGCAGATGGCAGCTGCCGGCAGGTTCATGTCCTGGGTGAAATATTCAAGCCAGGCCTGTGTCGCCTCCGGGTCGGCAATATCCGCCTTATTAAGTACTTTCATCCGGTTTCTGCCTGTGGCAATCCGCTCTAAAAAGGGATTTGAACTGGACAACGGCAGCCTTGCATCCACCACCTCAAGCAGGGCATCCACCTTGGCAATGGCACTTTTCAGCTGTTTTTTTGTTTCCAGCATATGGCCGGGAAACCACTGGATATTCATTTTTCCATTTTCTTAATATCGTGTTGGTAACTAATTGTTTTTTCAGACGGTATGGACTCCGGCTCAACAGTGTCTTTTTGGAATAAATAGAGATATGAAAAGAGCACCGCAATGATACTGGAACCGATAAACCCGCTGACGGAAAAGGCAATCGTATATCCAATCCAGCCGTAATGATTGTAATACCCAAAGACACCACCAGCTGTCAGGCTTAAAACAAATATAAAAACAAAGGTGTATTTCATGAGATTGCAGCTGATTCATCAATGACCAAACAGGCTCTAAGGCCCATCGTCAGAATTAAATCTGCCACAGATGCGCCGGATTTTAAGCCGCCCTCAAGGCATTCCAATGGAGGCTTATTTGATATATGTGTCCGTTGGCGTAACGCCGAGAGCGGCTTAAAAGACAAGCAGATGAATGATTTTATTTTGACCATGGGCCTTATTTCTCTTTAAGCTTTAAAAGACCTATTATTGCATATTACATAGCATTTGAAAATACCCGGGACACCTATTGAAAAACATCAGTTTCAATGTGTTGAATCTACAGAATTAACATGCTAATATACTACTTCTCCTATCGTGATTTTTAAACAGGTTCTTAAACTAAGGCCCATGATCAGAATTAAATCTGCCACAGATACGCCGGATTTTAAGTCACCATCAAGGCACACCAATGGACGCATATTTAAAATGATGTGGCCTTTGGCGTAACGCCGAGGGTGGCTTAAAAGACAAGTAGATGGGCGATTTTATTTTGATCATGGGCCTAAAAGCAATGCAATGATTGCCCAAGGATTATTTTTGACCGGTTTCACAATCCCGGCACGCTAAAGCGTTAACCACCAGACAACAGCGGGTTATCATGAAACATGCCCTTGTTTTCACCGTTTTTTCAGCAATCTTTGCCGCACATTTGACACTGGCGGCAGAAGATAAATCCGGACTGCCCAAATCCGAACCAACCAAATTGGGACGACCTATTGTAAGGACTCACATTCCCACCCTGGCGGATACCGTGCGTTTTTCCGGTGATATCCGTCTTTGCGGGGAAAAAATACCTTTTACAGATCCCGAAGTCAGAGAGCGGCTTGAAAAAGAGATGATGCTGGCTGTATGGAACCGTCCTCAGGTAATGTTGTGGCTCAAACGGGCCCATCGGTGGTTTCCCCACATCGAAAGTGTTTTAAAGCAGGAAAAATTGCCCCTGGATCTAAAATATCTGCCCATTGTGGAAAGTGCTCTTTTGCCCCATGGAAAATCCCATAAAGGCGCGGTTGGGTACTGGCAGTTCATGAAAAGTACAGGAAAAAAATATGGATTGCGCATTGATTCAAAAGTCGATGAACGTCGGAACATGTTTTCCGCCACCCGGGCGGCCTGCCGCTATCTCAAAGATCTTTATTCCCAATTTGGCTCGTATCTGCTGGCCATGTCTGCATATAACATGGGGGAGTATGGTCTGAGCAGGGCCATAGCACTTCAGGAGACCCGGAATTTTTTTTCCCTTTACCTGCCCCTGGAGACCCAGCGCTATATCCTGAAAATGGTTGCTGTCAAGTTTATTATGTCTAACCCGGAAAAATATGGGTTTCATCTTGGGCCCCAGGATCTTTATCCGATATTTACCTTTTCTGAAATCAGACTCTGTCCCAAAAGTGATGTGCCTTTATCCATGATCGCCAAGGCCTGTGATGTTTCATTCAAAACCATTAAGGAATATAACCCCCAGCTTCGGGGGTATTATCTGGGGAAAGGCACCGCCACACTTCTTGTGCCCACGGGAAAAGATAAAAGATTTTACAAAAAATTTCCCCGCCTCTATAAGGGCCTGGTTAAAAAGCAATTATCTTCTTCACGGTACCATGTGGTGAAAGCCGGGGAAAGCCTTTCGTACATTGCAGGGAAATATAATATCTCCCTGGCCGGATTGCTGAAATTTAACAAGCTGTCAAGGAAACATATCATTCATCCAGGGGATAGATTGCGTGTGCAATGAACCCTTTTTATCATATCATTTGCGGTAGACAATTACATCTGAATGACCATGGGCTTTAAACAGATGGGTAACGGATGCGCTTCAAAAAACGGCAAAAGATATCACCCAATCGGGATAGGGCTCCCCATTACTGAGGAGCCCTCCCGCAAGTCCCGGCATACAGATCACTTACCAAGGCGGTTCGGCTGGTATGAATAGAATCGGCTGTAGGTTATCCCACCGATGTTATCGGGATTTGGGCAAAGTCATGCTATGGAAATTTCAGGCACTGCCGCATTTTTCCCATAAAAACCATCTGGTTATCATTATTTTGGCCTTTTGTTGGGCACACGTCCGACGTGATTTTCTGGATGCAGCCAGGAAGTATCCGGAATTGGAAGAATGGGCCTTTTTTGGGATTGAAAAAAATTGGACACCTGTATCGTATAAATAAGCAGCGTTGTGCAGCCTTTGATAAAGCATAAAGCATTACCCGTGGAATGGCAGTCGGAATAATTATGCATTTATAAAATCACACAATCCTGCTGAACCCAATTCGACGGTGTTATCCAATGCTAAATACAAAATTTTGAACAGCCTGAAAAACCATTGGGACGGATTGAGTGTATTTGTGGAACAGCCGGAAGTCCCCATGGATAATAATAAAGGTAAAAATGCCATTCGCAATCCAGTAAAAGTCCGTAGAAGTTTTTATGGCTCAGGAAGTGTATGGAGCGCTCAACTGACAGCGATGATGTTTTCACTGCAGAGCACCTGAAGAATTATCACATTTTCTTCCCTGGAAAATGGGTGAGGCCGGTCTGCTTACCCAAAGAAGCGGCAGCGCCTCGTTTTCGGCCTGACGGCTCCGTCAAACCCGCAACCAGTGCAGGGAGGTCCCCATGACGGGTGACCACTGTCATCATACCCTCATCGTCGATGACGACCCCGTCTGCAGGGCTCTAGTCCGGCTCCTGCGGAAAAAGGGACATGGGCCTAAAGGTTGGGTTGTAGGAGTTATGCTACCAGTTTAGATCCCGCATCTTTACGGATCCTTACGGTTTGATTTTCGCCAGATTTTCATGGCTTCGGCTTCTTTGATCAGTTCGTCTCTGAAGTCGGGGTGTGCGATGCCAATCAGTACTTCCGCTCTCTCCCAGGTACTTTTTCCTTTCAAGTCGGCAATACCGTATTCTGTTACGATCATATGCGTTGCCGTTCTTGGAGTGGTAACGATGGCACCGGGAGTCAGGATTGGTTTTATTCTTGAGACAAGCCCGTTTTTATCCTGGAAGGTCGAGGTCATACAGATAAAGCTCTGTCCGTTTTTGGATTTGTATGCCCCTTCAACAAAATCAAGCTGACCGCCGGTTCCGCTGACGTGTCGAGTGCCCACGCTTTCGGAACAGACCTGACCGAAGAGGTCCACTTCAACACAGGCATTGATGGAGACAAAGTCGTCGATCCCGGCAACTACGACAGGGTTGTTGGTGTAATCCACCGAGTAAGCAATGACACCGGGGTTGTCATCAATGAAATCATACAGCTCCTGACTACCCAGTGCAAACGAGAAAACCTGCTTGTATTTATCGATGGATTTGCACTTGCCGGTGATCCTTCCAGCCTTTGTCATTTTCAAGTATGCGTCCACATACATTTCGGTATGTGTACCCAGGTCTTTCAGATCGGACTGAGCGACCATGTTGCCCACCGCATTGGGGATCCCCCCGATTCCAAGCTGGAGGCAGCATCCGTCGTAGATCCTGTCAATGATATATGAAGCTATTTTCTGTTCTTCAGGTGTAGGTTCGGCCGCCGGAAGGGTCGGAAGCGGCGGGTTGGAGCCCTCGACGATGTGGGTTACCTGGGAGATATGGATGCACTCCTGGTTTCCGCCAATAACCCTGGGCATTTTGTCGTTGATTTCCAGAATAACATATTCCGCCACCTCTGCTGCAGCTATGGTTGAAGGGGTGCCGGTACCGAAGCTGAAATACCCGTGTTTGTCCATGGGGCTCACCACCACCATGAAGACGTTTGCAGGGACGCAGTTGTTTCTGGTCATAAACGGCAGCTCATGGAATTTCATGGGGATGTATGAGAGTAAGCCGTCATTGTAATATTTTCTATCCAGCCCACTAAAATGCCAGCTGTTCCAATAAAAATGCTCACCTCTTGGGTCTGCTTCGATTGTATGTTTTGGATATAGACCCAGGTCGCATCGAATATTTATATTTTTCAGCTCATCTTTACGTCTAGCGAGTGCGGCATCCAGGTCTCTGGGGGCATTCATCCCGAATGCATATTCAACCCAGTCGTCACTTTTAACGACTTTAACTGCTTCATCTGCTGATACGAGTTTCTTCTTGTACTCATTTAAAAACGTCTGTCTCATAAGCTTCCCTTTCCGTTATGAAAAAAAATGCGGTATTATACTGGATCAATCTCTTTTTTCTATAGGGTTTCAGAAAGTAATGCCTATTGCCTTAATATAATTGATTTACCTTCAAGTTTTTAAATTTTTTTTACCTCCTTAACCCATATTTTTTCAACTGTGTTCGTCACTAAGCCCCCAGAGAATTGCTTCCTCTTTTGAAACTTATGTGCTGGAAAGACTCTGATCAACCAATTCAAACCGTCCCGCTTTAAGTCGGTAACCGACAATTACTAATGTTAGCATCCAATATATCGTGAAATAACGATCCTCTGAATTTCAGAGGTTCCTTCACCAATATCTAGGAGTTTCTGGTCCCGGTAGAATCGCTCAACATCATACTCTTTCATGAGTCCGTAGCCCCCGTGGATCTGCACGGCATAGTTGGCCACCCGGCCCATAAGCTCGGAACAATATAATTTTGCCATAGCCGCCTCTTTTTCAAAGGCAAGGTTATTATCCCTCAACCAGCAGGCTTTATACATTAAATTTCGGGCACACTCTATTTCCATGGCACAATCAGCCAGTTTGAAGGCGTGGCCTGGAATTTGGAGATGGGCTGTCCAAACTGTTCTCTTTCCTTTGCATATTTCAAAGCCCGGTCGTAGGCGCCCTGGGCACCACCCAGTCCCATGGCTCCAATGGAAAGCCGCCCGCCGTCCAGGGTTTTCAGCATCTGGTGGAATCCGTCTCCCTTCTTGCCCAGAATATTTTCTTTGGGTACCCTGACATTGTCAAAATAGAGTTCAGCCGTATTGGAGGTGCGCCACATCATCTTTTTATGCATGGGAACGGCTTTGAATCCCGGGGTATCTTTTTCAACGATAAAGCAGGTATACTCGGGTTTACCATTGTCCCGGGTACCGGTGATGGCCTGCACGGTAACCTCCAAGGTCATATCGCAGGCAGCATTAGTGATAAAAATCTTGGATCCGTTGATGATCCAGTCATCCCCGTCTTGTACCGCCGTTGTCTTGGTGCCGCCGGCGTCAGAACCGGCCGTGGGTTCGGTGAGGCCGAATCCCCAAAGTCCCTCGCCGGCACATAGCTTGGGCAAGTATTTTTTTTTGTTCTTCCGATCCGAAATAATACAGCGGTCCAATACCCAGGGAGTTAACCTGCGGCAATGGTGGCAGCTTGGAAACCATCAATTCTGGCAATTTCTTCAACCGCGATTATATAGGAGATATAATCCATGTCCTGTCCTCCATACTCGTCAGACACAAACATGCCAAAAAGACCGATTTCACCCATCTTACTGGTGAGTTCATAGGAAAATTCTTTCTTTTCGTCGAGCTCGCCTAATAATTGGAGCAATCTCTTGCTGTGCAAATTTTTTTACTTCTTTGCGAATCATTTTCTGTTCTTTAGTAAAATTAAAATCCATCCTGCACCCTCCTTGTTTATGATCAATGATGAAGTCTTTGAAGTTTAAAAAACATTTATGTCGATGATTATCTCATATACCTGAGTTCTTTTTTAATACGTGATAGTGTCTTTGGGTTAAATAGATAGTGCGACCGAGCGCTCAGTTTTAAGCTGATCATGACCATATATTTGTTGAATAGCATTTGTCAAGTGTTTTTTAAACTCAACTTTCGGTGTTCAAAAAGGGTCATGAATATAACAATAACTTTCTGAAATAACTATTATTTTTTTTGTCAAATTTCACTTTGTCTGATATGATTTATTAGATAAAAATAAACATTAGACGTAACTAGTAACCCAATGTCATAAAGTTAAGGATTATGGTAACTTCTCAATAAGTCCGGGTAAAAAGACAAAGGTTAACCAAATTCAGTTGCAGTTAAACAGCCAAATCGAGAGCTTTGTTGATGATGAGATCACCC
>PDWI01000581.1_pt1 | contig 59497 bp, 49 predicted proteins | sample 1430891 | NCBI WGS metagenome assembly PDWI01 (sample SAMN01162508, study PRJNA174530) | Oral metagenome, whole genome shotgun sequencing project. | biome: Marine environment; feature: Marine mammal; material: Swab sample of the gingival sulcus; isolation source: swab sample of gingival sulcus... | reverse complement strand
TTAATACTTTGTTCATAATTTACTCCTCTTTTTAAATTTACTCTATGTCTGCTATCACTATCTCTTGAACTTGAATAAGATAACAGTGTAATAAGTGGACAGTTGTCTATGATATTTTTTCCATATCTGGACAACTTGTCTGCGTATTGTTATATTAAGGCGGCAAAGAGGAATCCCTCTCTCCAAGCTTTCGTATGTCTCTGTTGTTTATATTACAGAAAAAGATGAGAAATCAAACAAAAAAATCCGATACATTTCGTCCGAATCCTGATGCACGTTTGATGGATCAGGTTAAGGAGGTTCTCCGATATTATCATTATGCGTTTAGCACTGAGAAAAGCTATTGCCAATGGATTTTGCGTTATATCTATTTTTATGGAGGTAAAACGCACCCTAAAAAACTTGGGGCGAGAGAGGTAGAGCGTTTTTTGTCTCATCTCACTCTGCAGAAGAAGGTTTCCAACTCTACTCAGCAACAGGCATTGAATGCGCTGGTTTTTCTCTATAATAGGGTGCTTGGAATGTCTTTTGAGGGGCAGATACAACCCGTTCGAAATAAACGCCGAACTCGTATCCCAACGGTTATGACCCAGGAAGAGGTTAGGGCTTTGTTTGTCGAAATGGATGGGCAGTATGCGTTTATGGCCAAACTCATATACGGTGGTGGGCTTCGTCTGATGGAGTGTCTCCGTTTGAGGATTCAGGATATTGATCTTGGTCAGGGGCTGCTTTTTATTCGCGGGGGAAAGGGGGGAAAGGACAGAACAACGCTTCTTGCCAAAAATTTACACAAAGATTGTTGTTTATGGCTTGACAAGGCGAAACAGACTTTTCATCAGGATCAGCTTGAAGGTTTTGGTGAAGTCTATATCCCCGAGGCTCTGGCTCGTAAATATCGCAGTGCATCCCGAAGTGTGGGATGGCAATGGTTTTTCCCGGCCAGAAAACGCTCTGTAGATCCCCGTTCTGGAAAGGAAATGCGGCATCATGTCAATCAATCAGGCCTGCAGAAAGCGGTTAAACGAGCAGCTCAGCGTTCTGGAATTGCCAAGAAGGTTGGTTGTCATACTCTCCGGCATAGTTTTGCAACTCATATGCTTGAACAGGGTGTAAACATTCGTGTTCTGCAGGAACTTCTTGGTCATGCTGATGTGAAAACCACCGAGGTATATACGCATGTTCTAAAGCAGAATGTGCGCAAGCTGGAAAGTCCCCTTGATCAGCTATTTTGAGCTTTTCATATCGATTTTATTTTGGCTGTAAATTTATAGAGCTGGCGGTTTTTTGCTGAAAAGGCCTTGGGGAGATCGCTCGCTGGGTTGTTCTGGTTGGTAGAAAAACTAATCTTTTTGAAAAAATGAGTCACTTGGATGGAAGAATTTGAACAGCTCTTTCGAAGTATTTTGTTTGAAATTCCGTTAACTCATCATAATTACATGATTTATTCTCAGCTCTGGAAAGGGAAAAGGCAGAGACGAGTTGGTTTTCTGGTCTGTTGTGATAAGAGACATCAGGGCTTTTTCCAGGAGTTTTCGGGAATATGTGCAGATATGGTCTGTGGGTAGATGCCGGCTGGTATTTGATGATCCTGAAAGGATGTATAATCTCTTGAATTGTTGAAGCGAAACAGAGGAATGGATGAATCTGTCGAGCCTTTCTGTTCAGTTAAAAAGAGTAATGTCAACAAAACAGGAGAGAATCCATTTATAGATGAAGAAGGAGTTTGTCCAGCTTGAAGGTGTTGAACGTATAGGTTTTTCGGCAAAATTCACAACGTACTTCGGCGCCGTTTTTTTCTTCTTTGAGTTGCTGCAGTGTTTTCTTCCCGAGCGAGCTGAGCGCCTTTTCCATTTTTTCAAGGTTGCAGCTACAGCTGTAGTATAATGGTCTTGAATGGATCTTTTTATGGGGCACTTTCTGCAAAAGAACGGAGAGAACCTCCGCCGGAGACTTGCCTCTCAGATAAAGATCGGAAAGGGAAGGTAGCCTGGCTATCTCTTCTTCAATATGATCCAGAGCCGTTTTGTCGGCGGGGGGAAGAGATTGAACGAGAAAGCCACCAGCTGCAGAAACGGTTCCGTTTGTTTCGAGCTGAACACTAAGGCCGACGGTTGACGGGGTCTGTTCTGAGTGCAGGAGATAGTAGGCAAGATCATCTCCAATTTCACTGGTGTAGAGCGGTATGGTGCCTGGATATTGCTTGCCTTGGGCAATCGACTTTATAACGGTGAGCAGGCCAGCCTGTCCCAGACCTGAAGCGACATCAATCTGTTTATTTTTCAGCGGAACATCTGCGTGGGGATTTTTGACATAGCCGCGAACCCAGCCGTTGAAACCCGCTTCTGTGATAATCTTGCCGAGCGGTCCATTTGCCTCAAATTTGAGGAGCACACTCTGGTCTTCTTTTAGCAGGGCGGCAAGCAGTGCGGCACCGGTGAGCGCCCGCCCCAGCGCCATTGCCGCCAAGGGCCCCACATCGTGACGTGTGCAGGCTTCGGCCACCAGCCCTGTCGTGTTGCAGACAATGCCAAAGAGGTCGCCTTTTTCGGAGATAACTCTTTCTATGCTATCGTTCATTTTGGGGCCAATAATTGGTCTTTGTTTTCCGGGTATTCTTAATGTTCCACAAAGGCAGGGAAACTGGGGCTGGTAACAATGGTCTTATCTGGCAAGACCCACATTGCGGAGCAATCCTTAAACTGCCGGAGAAAGGTTTGGCCTTTTTCTGGTCCCATGATAAAAAGGGTTGTGGCCAGGGCATCGGCAAGTTCCGTGGAGGGGGCAATCGCCGTAACCGCTATGCTTTGATGGGCAGAGGTTAAACGTCCCGCATCAAGGATATGATGGCTGCGCTCTTCGTTGTCAGAATCGACATATTGATAATAGTCTCCTGAGCCGCAAACCCCGGCGTTTTGCACTTCGATGACACCGAGTAACCCGTCCGAGCGAGGATCCTGTATCCCTATCCGCCAGATTCGCTCTCCGTAGCAGTAAAAATCGCCGCTTGCCTCAATCAGGGCGCTGGGAATACCAGCCTTTTGTAATTCTGCCGCCGCCGCATCGACAATGCTGCCTTTGGCGAGCCCTCCAAGATCAAGCGCCATTCCCTCCTGAGGCAGAAAAACGCTCTGCGTTGGGGCATCCATCTCTACCTTTCTGTAATCAACGAGGGCGGCCTTGTCTTTTGAGGCCATCTGCTGGTAGTAGAAAGGCAGGGAAGTTACGGCACCGATGGTTATATCAAACACCCCGTCTGAGAGCTTTCCAAAGTGCAGGGCCCGTTCAATCAAATGAAAGGCGGCGGCGGAGACTGTAACCTTTTCTTTCCCCGCAGAGCTGTTTATCCTACCTACAGAGCCTCTGGGGCTACGGTGCCCAAAATCATTTTCCAGTTCGGCGATTACTGTAAACGCCGCTGTTGCCGCCTCCTGGGCGGTCTTTTCATCGGTTCCTTCCGTCTTGAGGTGGACAATACCACCCATGGCCAGGTTGGCATAGGTCTGTCTCTGGACTGGAGAATTGAAGGACCTTTCGTTCTGCTGCAGGGCAGAAGAATGCTGATCGATTGTTGCCAGGCTTCCCAGAATAAGGATTGCACCTGTTATCAGGAAGACAGACCTCTGAGAGCCTGATAATGAGCCGATGATCAGGGGCAAGCAGGAGAGGAGCCCGACAAGACCAGCCGCAATAAGACCGGTCTCTGCCGACGCAGTCCACTGGACGAGGACGCCGCTGAATATCGGGCCGATCAAAAAACCAGCGCTGGCAGTGGTCTGAAAGATGCCGAGCATACGGCCTTTGGCAAGGGTTCCCTCTATTGCCTGTACCATCGACGAAGGCAGGGAGAGTGCTGTACCCAGCCCCATAATAATTCCTATGCTGATAAAGGCGGCAAGATTGCTGCAGGAACCAAGAATAACAAGGGCTGCGGCACTGACAAGCATACCGATAAGCACGAGAACACCACGTTGTGAAGAGTCGGCAAGTTTTCCTGTAAATGGCAACAGCAGGCAGCTTATGCCGCCGGGTACCGCTACGAGCAGCCCTGTCGACCAGGCTGGTCCGGCCAGTTTCTGGGTGAGAAGAATGGGGAAGAAAACAAGCAGGGCGGAGATACCGAGTGTTCTGCCAAATACGGCGGCCATAAGTGCCATCTGCCCCCCAGACCTGGAGGTGTTCCTTTTCGCTTGCCCCTCTTTTGCTGTCTGCAGAGAGACAAGGCCGTCTCTGGGATACAAAAAGTGTACGAGTAGGGAGGAAAGAAACATACACCCGAGAACAAAACCAAGGATACGCTCCATTTGAAAGGAGTAAAAGAGCAGGCCTCCGAGCGCTGGACCGAGAAAAAAGACTAGATTTGTCGCTGTGTTGCTCCAGCCAAATGCCTTGCCTTGGCGGCCAGAAGGGGCCTGACTGGCGAGTAATGTCAGGGCGACAGGTTTGATGATACCCGAGCTTATGCCAAGCCCAAACTGGATATAAAACAGGCTGTATTGATGAGGAAAAATAAAATAGGAGGCAACCAGCAGACAGGCAAGATAGGTGGCTGTCAGCAGTAATACCCTGGCTCCGTAACGATCTGCAAGTTCACCAGCAATCGGTGCCACAAGCAGACGGGCAAGATAATACAGCGAAAAAACCAGGCCGAGCCAGCCGCCTGGCCAGTTACTGCGAAAGGCAAAAAGAGGGAAGGCAAAGAAGAAAACACCGATACCGAGGGAAGAGAGGAATAAAACGGTGATCGCCAGAGAAGGGTTTACACCTGAATATTCCTCTCTTTTTTCAGCCTTCGATAAGAGCATACCTCCTGCAGCAGCAGTGTTTAACGAGCTTGCTCAAGGGCTCGGGCAACGGCGATCTTGATTCCATCTGAGGCCATTGTTGCCTTTGCTACAGAATCAACCGCCGGAGTTTGTGCCGCAATGATGGCTGCCGGGATCTGTTCCTTAGCCTTGGCATTACGCTCACCCTGCTTTTTCTTTTCTTCTACTGTTGTCTGTTTGAAGGTAACAAGCTGGATGTCGCTGATCTTGCCACCTGCAATGGTAACCTCTACAACGATCTCGCCCGGATGTTTGGGTGGTTTGTTGTGGCCTTTGGCCTTACCTGTGTATTTGCCATCCTTGTAGGCAACGGTTGCCTCGTTTAAGGCCTGAGCAACCGCTAACTCAAGTCCGACAGAGGCCATGGAGGCCTTGGCTACCGAGTCAATCTGCAGGGATTGCTTTTCGAGAATCGCTGCGGGAATCTTCTCTTTGACCTGCTCGTTGAGTTTTCCATGTTTCCCGTCTTTGGTCTGAGTAAACTCGACAAGCTTTATGTCTGTAATAGCATCCTCACTGACCGTGACTTCAACGGCAATATTGCCCGGGTGCTTTTTGGTGCTGCGGCCCGGAGAGGAACCTTTGTATACACCTGGTTTGTATTTTGCCGCAAAACCACTGCCCGCAAGCAGACAAACAAGCAGGGTTGCCATACATCCAATCAAAACTCTTTTCATAAGGATCCTCCTTTGTCGTTTTTGTTCGGTCTATATCAGTCCTGAAGATATCTTCAAAACCATAGGCCGACCTGAATTACTACATCTCTTTTCGTTGTATTCGAAAATCTTTCTCTCGCAGCAGCATTCTGGGATCCGGCTTTTTCTTTGGCAACGGGCACGGTACAGATCCGGGCTGTTCAATATGCCTCAGACGTTCAGCAAGGCTGCTGTACAAAGTCTTGTCCTCTCGAGCCGTGTACCCCTTGCTCTGCGTTCCTGATAAATGTAAAGCAATTTCGTTTTTTGCTTACATACCGTCTACATTATAATACAAAAATCAGAAATGCCAAAGTATTACAGCTGAAGGAGAAGAAATATTTGGAACGCCTGAATATTTTATTCTGTTTTGACCGTGAATATCTCGGCTTTTTATTGTCTTTTCTCGGATTTTGAATATGCCGGTAAAGGTGATTGCAGCAATTGATTGTATGTATATTCACCTTCACTCTTGAGAAAAACAGGCAGCCTGTGGTAACTAGGAGCGATGAAAGCAATCTTCTTCAACCGTGTTTTGTTGGTCGTTATGTATGCTCTGATGGCATGTCTTTTCCCTCATTTGCCCGGGGCAAAGGCTGACAAACTCCCGCTGTATGAGTATGGGCTGGCCGCCCTGGGGGCACGTTTTCCTCACTATCGAGGCTCAGACGAATATTCCACCTACGTGCTGCCCGTTCCCTATTTTGTCTATCGGGGCAAAAGGCTGCAGGCCAATCGTGAAGGGGTCCGTGGTATTTTTTTCCGTTATCGGAATATCCAGTCAGCACTGTCTCTTTTTGGTACTCCGCCCGTTCCCAACGAAAATAGTGCCCGCCGGGGTCTATCGAGAAGGGATGGTACTGTGGAGATAGGTCCGGCGGTTCGTTATTTTTTTTATCAGGATGGGGAAAATGATACCCTCTATGTAGAATCGGCGGTTCGGGGTGTTTTGTCGGTGGGTCTTGAAGATGGTCTGGATATTGCCGGGCAGGGGATAAGCGCAGACTGTACCCTGGTCTATAAGAACTCTTCCCTTTTCAGTGAACAGAAGATCCGCTACCATCTGAGTACTGGACCTCTGTTTGGCGACAGCAGATTTCACAGCTTCTACTACGAGGTTGACAGCCACGAAGCCACGCCCTTTCGACAAAGCTATCAGGCGGGCGGCGGTTACGGTGGCTGGCAGCTCTCGGGCAGTGTCCTCAAGGAGATCACGGCAAAGTTGCAGGTGGCACTGTATGGCAAGTGGCTGAACACAAGCGGTGCTGTCTTTGCAGACAGCCCTCTTGCGCGCACAACGGATAACTATGTCATCGGCTCAATGCTGATATGGAAACTGGGGGAATCTTCTGCCCGTGAACCCTGAGTGAAAACGATCGGATACAGCCATCTGGCCGCAGAACCGTTCAGGAACCTTTGTTTTACTCCTGCCCGTCCTTTTCGATCTCCCGGACCTGTACATTCATGCCAACAGGTGCCTGGATGCAACGGGATCTATAGAGGGCTTCCATTCGGGTGAAGTCCTGCTCTATCTTTTCTCCTTCTTCCAGTTCTTCCTGCTGCTCCGGGATGATCTCTTGTTCTGGTTTCATGGTGTTCTCGTTTTTTTGGTGTTTTTGCAAATCGCTTCGGGGCATATGCATGCAGTCAGTGCCTACTGTACTGCTATTTTTTTGAAAGTGCAGTGTATATTTCTCTCATGACAATAAAAAGCTCGGCATCTCCACCCTTGTCCGGGTGTAGTTCGAGGGCCTTTTTCCGGTACAGACGTGTCAGCTCTCGTTGACTCATTGCCTGGAGCTGCTCCCGGGAAACGCCCCAGATCTCCTTGAATTTTTCAGGGCTGGCCGTCGGTGTCTTTCGTTCCGGCCATTTGAACTGTCTTCTGCCCGCGATAAAATCCTCGGCAAATCGTTGTTGAAAAGAGGCCGTTCGGGGCACAAAATTACGCAGCATCCACAGATAGTGTTGAAGATGGGGGTGGAGTTGCTCTCCTGCCTTTTCTGCCTGCCAGAAAGATGTGTCGAGCTGGAGCAGACGCAGGGCCTCCTTAAGATGTCTGCCGATTTCATCCCTGGGAAGGGCCTCGGGCAGCCAGGAGGCGAAAGACTGTTGAAAATGTCTGCAAAGATTGAAAATGGCGTAGACATACTGGAGATACATCCCAGGCTCGAGTACCTTTTCTTGTTCTCTGAAGTAGTATTCTCTTTCATCACGGCTTTGCCCGATAAGAGGGCGGCAGCATTTTTCATTGAGCCTGTACAGCCGGCTCTGGTCCACCGCCCCATAGCGGAGATAGTAGAGCCTTCTTTTGTCGACGATGTGCACCTGCCGTTGAATCTGCTCTTTTTCTTCCGGGCTCAGCGGCCCCTTGTACTTTATACCCCTGTCCCGGAACAGCAGCAGCCGTTGCTGGACGTCCTGCGGGAAAAAGGCAAAGAGCAGTTTTTCCAGTTCGTCTGCGGGGCGCCGTATTTCGGCATCCTGCAGCGCAGAGAGCAGGGCGTCGTCAAAAATGACGCAATGCTCTGCGACAATGTTGAAAAAACGGCAGGGATCAGGCCCGAGATCGAAGACTGTCTGACTGGCGTACAGATCCTTGTCGGTTTGAACAGAGATCCTGATACGGTAGCGTGTTACACCTCGTTGCTGCTCTGTTGCCAGATACATTGTTGTCTGTTGCCTTAGCTTTTTGTTGGAGGGCCAAATATTCTATCGGTGAAACGCACATACCAGGCGGCCGACTGCACCTGGATAATATAGGCCAGCGCGATGACCAGGGCTGCATCGGTTCCCGCATCGCCGAAGGCATTTATCGCAATAGCCATGGCGATCGAGAGATTACGCATAACTGTACCGTAGACCAGGGCTATCGCATCCCCCCTGCTGAAAAACAGTTTCCCGGCCAGAGTGGAGAGAGAAAAGTTGATCAGATAGAGAATGATGAGGGGCAGAAAGATGATCAGTAACTGCGTTGGTTCTGAGGTTATTGTTTTGGCCTTGAGTGTCATGGCGACAAAGACGATACCCAGAACACCGACGGTGGAAAGGGCTGGAAAGCGCGGAGCAATACGCTTTTTAAAGTCTTCCTGGCTGTATTTTTTCAAGAGAAGCTGTCGGGTCATAAAGCCAATGAGCATCGGCAGAAAGACAATGAGTACAATCTGTTTGATTACGGCGGCAATGTTCACCTCCATCTCTGCTCCGTAGAGGGCACTGACGTAAAACGGTGTTGCCAGGGAACCGGTGGTAAGGCCAATGACCGTCATATTGATCGCAGCACCCATGTTCCCCTTGGCAAAGCCTGTCCAGGAGATTGTCATACCACTGGTGGGGAGCAGGGCGGCAAGCAGGATTCCCAGTGCCATATAGGGCTGACTGGCGAAGAAAAAACGTCCTATAACGTAAGCGATAAACGGGATAATGAGAAAGTTGAGGGCAAGGGCACTCGCCTGCAGCGGCAACTTCAGGCCTTTGAGAAGATGGTTGATATTCAGGGTAACCATCATCGGGTAGACCATAAGAAAGGTCATCGGTACGATCAGCTGTTTCAGTGAAGAGACCAGCGAATTGCTGACCAGATTGCCAAAGACAAGCCCGGCTGCCATCAGGGCCGGTATGGCATAGACCAGATTCTTATTGATTGTGATGAGATATTTCCACATAGACGTTCTCCGTTGGTTGTGTATAACCGATCGTTTCCTTGCTCAGCGGTCTCTGGTGCAGTGTCTTTCGGGTATTTAAGGGTTTGGTTATTCTTTGAGCAACCATAAGGCGGATGGCAGAGAAAGCAAGCCTGATATGTTCTTGGAGCACCATCTTTCAACCGCCAACAAAAAAAATATCTATCCCTGTTCATAGCTTGACAAGAGCTGGAAAAAAAGCAATATTTATTTCGCCTAATGTTGTTGGGTGGTCTTAAGAAAATATTTTTTTATCAAACAGGAGTTTGCTATGAAAACGATAGTTGTTGCCTTTTTGTCTTTTTTCACGGTTGCGCTGACGCCTCTTTTCGGTTTTGCGGATGGAGAGGTCAATCTGCTCTCGACCCGTCAGGAGTTTCTGCTGCGACCTTTTCTCGATGTTTTTGAACGTGAGACCGGTATCAAAGTCAACGTGGCTTATCTGAAAAAAGGTATGCTCGAGCGTCTCAAGGCCCGTCCCGGCGAGGCCGATCTGATCCTGACGAAGGATATTGCCAATCTCTCGGCAATAACCGATGCGGGTCTCCTGCAACCTTACAGCTCCTCGGTTATCGACGAAAATATCCCTGCCCCGTGGCGGGATGCCGACCATCTGTGGACCGGTCTGACCATGCGCGCCAGGGTCTTTTATTACTCCAAGGAGAGGGTTGATCCGAAGACGCTTACTACCTATCTCAGCCTTGCCGATAAAAAATACGCAAAGAAGATCTGTATCCGTTCCGGTTATCATAACTACAACGTCGCCCTGGTGAGCGCGATGATCGCTGAGCATGGCAAAGAGAAGGCAAAGGCCTGGCTTGAAGGGGTCAAGAGCAATCTCGCCCGTAAGCCCCAGGGCAACGACAGGGCGCAGATCCGTGCGGTATCTGCCGGCGAATGTGATCTTGCCATTGGCAACACCTACTACATGGGCAAGATGCTCGAAAACCCCGATCAGAGAGACTGGGCTGCCGCTGTTGGCATCTTTTTCCCCGATCAAGAGGGTTCCGGCACCCATGTTAATATCACCGGTGGCGGTATCACCAAGGCCGCAAAAAACAAGGAAAATGCGTTGAAACTGCTCGAGTTCCTCTCCGGTGATCTGGCGCAGACCATGTACTCTCAGGTCAATCACGAGTATCCCCTGAAAAAGGGTATCGTTCTCTCCGGTATTGTCAAGTCTTTTGGTTCAGGCCAGGAGGGGATCGAGAAGGGTGTTTTCAAGGCCGACACCCTGCCAATGTCGAAGATTGCGGCGCACAGAAAGGATGCCCTGCAACTGCTTGACGAAGTGAAGTTCGACGAATAAAAAAACCTTTTCTCTCCCGCTGTCCTGGGTAGTTTGCCGGACGGCGGGATCTGTCCGGACATTTTTCTCTTTCCAACTTCTCTTATACACTAGGTTCGTGAAACAACGATTTTGCCAGCCGTGGACGATTTTTGCTCTTGCCACGGCCTGTGTTGCTTCGATGCCCCTGTTCGCTGTTTTGGCTCTTGCCTTTTGGCCGGGAGAGGAGGGAACGATACTGCGTCTGTGGCAGACGGTGCTTCCGGGGTATATGCTGACCACCTTGCAGCTCGTCTGTGGTGTCGGTTTTGGAGTACTGCTTTTCGGGACAACCACCGCCTGGCTGGTTACTGTCTGTGATTTTCCCGGCTGCCGGTTGCTGAATCATCTGTTGATGTTGCCGATGGCGATGCCGGCCTATCTTATCGCCATTGTCTATATTGAACTGCTTGATTTTGCCGGGCCGATTCAGTCGACACTGCGCGGCTGGTTTGGTTGGAGTTCGGTGCAGGAGTATTGGTTCCCACCAATAACTTCATTGGGCGGGGCTGTTTTTCTCCTGTCGCTGGTCCTCTACCCGTATCTCTTTTTGATGGCACGGACCGCCTTTGGTGAACATGCCGGGCGCTGGCTGGAGGTTGGGCAGACCTTGAATCTGACCCCGAGACAATCCTTTTTCCGAATTGTGTTGCCTCTGGCCCGGCCGGCCATCGTCAGCGGGCTGCTTCTTGCCGTAATGGAGACGGTCGGGGATTTTGGACTGGTACAGCTCTTCTCGGTCAATACCTTTACCGTGGGTATCTATAATACCTGGTTTGGTGCCTCGAACGTCCCCGATGCCGCCAGACTCGCCTCGGGGCTTCTGGCGGTGATGCTGCTGTTGATTACGCTCGAGCGAATCTCCAGAGGCGGCAGGCGCTATATTCAGCCTGTTGGCAGCCCCCTTCAGCGTCGGAGGCTCGGCAGATATGCCGGTATTCTTGCCTGTATCTGGTGTTGTATCCCTTTATTTCTCGGGTTTCTTCTGCCTTTTTCGCTCCAGCTCTACTGGTGTGTTGACAGTTTTTCCGCCATAGACACCGACTCTTTTCTCTCGGATGCGACACATTCGCTGGTCTTGGGGGGTGGGGCGGCGATATGTGCCCTTATGGTTGCCCTTGTTCTTGCCTATGGTCGGCGTCTTGTACCGTCTGTGGTGCTGAAGGCCTCGATACGTATAGCAAATACCGGATATGCCCTGCCCGGACCGGTCCTGGCCCTTGGTGTGCTGGTGCCTTTCGCCTGGTTTGACCGGCAGCTGATCGCCTTTACCGAGAAGATCTGGCAGACAAATCCCGGATATCTGCTGAGCGGTACCGTTGGCATTGTCATCTTTGCGATGGTTGTGCGTTTTCTGGCCATGGCCTTTGGGAATATCGAAGCGGGACTGGGCAGGATCTCCCCACGTTTTGATCAGGCCGCCCTGCTTCTGAAAACCGGTTCGCTGGGCATCCTTCGCCGAATTCATCTGCCCCTTCTGCGGAGCAGCATGTTCACTGCCCTGCTTCTGGTGGTGGTCGAGGTGATGAAGGAGCTGCCCGCTACCCTGATGCTGCAACCCTTTAACTATAGTACCCTTGCCACCCGGGCCTTTTCTTACGCCTCGGAAGAGATGTACAAACAGGCCTCACTCTGGTCTGTGGCGATAGTGGCTGCGGGGATTATCCCGATCTTTATCATCAATGCCGGGCTTCTTCGTTCCTTGCGGCATAAACCCTAGTGGGGAAAAGATATGAATACCAGCCGACAACCACTCCTTTCTGTGCGCAGTTTGGTGAAAGAATACTCCGGTTCCACGGTCGTCAGTGATGTGAGCTTTGAGCTTTTTCCCGGTGAGCTGATGGCCATTCTCGGTCCATCCGGATGCGGAAAATCGACCCTGCTGCAGATGATCGCCGGGCTGACACGTCCGGAGAGCGGCAGTATCATCTACGCTAAAACCCCCTGGGTCGATGGCGGAGCCTTTGTCCCGCCAGAGCAGCGCGACTGTGGTATGGTCTTTCAGGATATGGCGCTGTTCCCGCATCTCTCAGTTGCTGGCAATATCGGCTTTTCGATTGAACGCAGCCGCAAGCGGCAGGTTGTGGCCAGCATGCTCGAGCTGGTCGGGCTGCCGGAGGTTGGCCGTCGTATGGTACACCAGCTCTCCGGCGGACAGCAGCAGCGGGTGGCCCTGGCAAGGAGCCTTGCCCCCAATCCCGGACTGTTGCTGCTTGACGAACCCTTTTCCAGTCTGGATCTGAAACTGCGCAATATCATGCGCCGCGAGGTCCGCAAGATCCTCAAACGGCAAAAGGTCACGGCGATACTGGTGACCCATGACCAGAGCGAGGCCTTTGCCTTTGCGGATACGGTGGCGGTGATGTTTGCCGGACGCTTTGAGCAGCAGGCCGACTCCTACGGCATATACCGGAATCCGGCAAACAGAAACATCGCCTCTTTTGTCGGAGATGCCAATTTTCTGCCGATGGAACAGGCGCTCGAGTGTTTTGGCGAGCTGGATAACATGAACGAAACCCTTAAATATCCTGAAAATACCTTTATGTGCCGCCCGCATAATCTGCAGCTCTCCGAAGAGGATGCCTGCGCAACTGTCAGCTCCTGTGAGTTCCAGGGAGAGTGGCAGCATCTGCAGTTGGATCTGGATTGCGGGGGCCAGCTTGATGTGCACAGTCGTCAATTCCTGGAGCCGGGGCTGCGGGTGTCTCCGACCGTCGAGCAGGGCTGTATCTATTCTCCGCAGGGCGAACTTATCGGTCTTTTCGGCGGGTAGATTTCTGGCAGAGATTTTTCTGTGGGCCTTCGTTGCAAGGCATTCCGTACAGTACACGACAGGCAAACGCCTTGTGCCCTGGCCTTACGAAAGACTTTGCCGATGAGAAATCCTGGCTAGAGGTGTACAGGTTGATCTCCCTTGGGCAACGATCTGTTCCTGCTTGACAGAATTGTCGGATGTATGTTCTGATCGTTTTAGGTGTATGAAAAAACTTTTGTCCGCTGTTCTTTTCCTGGGGAAAGGGGAGCGATAAGAGTTTAATATTTCTGAGAATCCTGCACGCCAGTGGTTGGAGTCTTTCCGCCTATCTTTCTGGGCAAGATTTTATGTGGTTTTCACCTGCAGATTTTGCTCATTGTGTAGTGGGGCGTTGAATACACATATATTTCGTTTTTGTTCGAGGCGCAGGAGCAAATGTACAACAGGCATATAACACAAATTCCGAGGATATTCTCATCTCCTATTATACCGCTGTATAATCGGCAGTTTTCCCGAGGAAAAATTGAGGCAGAACCTTGTGGCAATGAGTACTTATGAAGAGCAGGAATAGCAACAGTATAGAGCTTAGCCTGTATCTGCAAATGCTCTCTGCTGACCGTAAGACCTGCGCTGTGCTTGTGGAAAAAGGCATGCGTATAGGCATGCTCTGTTTGTGCGATGGGCAGCCTTTTGATGCTCAAAGCAAGCAAAAAGGCAAGGCAGCAGAAGAGGACAGGTCTTGCAGATATGGTGAGCAGGCGATTTATGAGATGTTAGGCTGGCATGAGCCGAGGATCGAGGTTCTGCCCCTGGAGCGTTCTGTCAAGCGGAACATCGATAAATCGCTTGAATTTCTTCTTTTGGAAAGCTGTCGTATTGCCGATGAACAGGCGGATCTCGAACAGGATCGTTCTGTGGATCGGCAGGTTGCTGTCCGCAATGAAGATTCTTTGTTTTCCTCCCCCCTTTTTCAAGAAGGTGCTGCGGGCGAGTCTGGTCGAGTGGGAAAAAATGAGCGTGCAGATGACCCATCTGCTTTTGAGTCAGAGAGTAGCGCTATCGCAGGACCTGTGCAATTCCCGGTCCGGGAGACGCCTTCAAAACCGGAAGACCTTATATCTGTTCTCTCGAACGGGATTGTCAAAAAGATTTTTGTTACGGTTGTATTGATTATTGTGTTCGGCACAGCTTTTTTTATGTCGCCGTGGGGGCGGCAGTATAAAGAGAACGCAGAGCTGTCTTCCACCGATCAGGTTGCAGCCTTGGTGCAAACAGATATTCGGAACCCGGTAAACAGCAGAAAAGATGGGCAGGGATCGGAAAATGCGGTTTCATCTGGCCCGGGTAAGATTGGTCGTTCCCTGACTGGGGCTGAGCATAAATTACCAGTAAGCGGTAAAGAGTTGACCGCCTCCGGGGAGCCCCTTGAACAAAAGAGGCAGGCTGGAAAGAAATCTCCCGGGGCAGTCAAAAGGGTATCTGAACCGCCATCTCCTGCAAAGACCGGAGCTCCGGCGATATCCCAGAGAGCATCTAAGACGGCCCTTCTTGTAGAGACAGAAGCCCCTGCGGTTTCGGAGCTTCCCTCTCGATCGGGATCTATTGTTCAAAAAAAGGCTCCGACAACCGCTAAGAGGGGATCAGAGCCGCAGTCTGTTGTTCAGAAAGAGCCGAAGGCTCAGCCTCCGCCGGTTTTCAATATTGAGTTGCCAAGGTTCTCCAGAGCCCAAGCGGAAACAGGTTCTGTTGTCAGGTTAACTTCTCCTGCAGGTAAAGGGCGGTCTGAATCCCAACAGAAAGGCAGACCTGAATTTGCCTCTGAACCTGCCGCGTTATCGGAGAATGTGTCGCAGAGTAGTGCCGATCTTATTTCTCAAACCGACAGCCAGGGACCTTTAAAAGACAGCCGTACTTTTCCCCCTTCTGCTGTCCAGGCTGTTGATGCAGCATCTCCTTCGTCCCCAAAGGATATTTCCCTGGCAATACGTGAGGTTGGTGCTGCTATTGACAAGTACAAAAGATATCCGAGAGCCGCGAGACGGGCCGGCTATGGAGGGCTGGTCAAGGTTCAGATCCAGCTCAAGAAAAATGGTATGGCTGTGGCCTGTTCGATACTGAAATCCAGTGGTCGAAAGGCCCTGGATAGGGCGGCCATGAACGCGGCTCAGAAAATCATTGACCAGAAGGTTACTTCCGCGGTTCTCTCCGATGATCTGTTTGTGATTGTTCCGGTACGTTTTTCTCTTGATTAAAGAACATCTTCAACAAGTCAGGGAAAATTTTTCAGTGGCAAACCGTTTTGAATGATCATAAAACGATTCTGGCAAAAAAGAATAACCCCAGATCCGGGGAGAAACGGTACCGGTCAGGCAATATAGGTTAGCCCGGATGAATCTTTTTTCTTGCAGGAGAGCTCTATGGAAACAATAAAAGTCAGCGGTATGAAATGCCAGCATTGTGTAAAATCTGTGACGGAGGCCCTGGAAGGGCTTGCTGGTGTTGAAGAGGTGGTCGTAGATCTTGAGAGCGGGGATGTCTCCTATAAAAATGCTGGCGTGGATCGTCAGGCAGTGAGAGCAGCTATACTCAGTATCGGCTTTGAGCCCGAGGAGTAGCACTCCGTTCTCTCCCAACTACCGGTACGTTTTTTTCTCTACACGCCGAAAAATCGTCGTCGGCCTGGTTCTGGTGAGAGCGTTTTTTTCAGCTATAGTTGATGTTGATTTCAAACTCTCTCAGACGTTTGTGGATTGAACGAAGTTCGGTTATTGTCGTCCAGTTTGCGATAAATATAGAGAAAGATTCTCGAACCTTGCTGAAGGCGTTTGAGACCTGTACAAGAACACCAAGGGTTATAACCCCGGTGAAGAGTCCAGGGCCCATGATAAGGTAGGGCACAATAATCATTAACTGCTCAAAGAAGTTGACCCAGATGTCGAAGTATCCGTAATGAAGAAAGAGGCGGTTGTAGTTTATTTTCAGCCCGGTGAAGAGTTCGACGATGGTCTCTGTCCGCCCGTAGTTTACCTTGTCGTCTTCTGCGTATACCAGTTCCTTGCGGAATGCCGCTTCGACCTTTTGGTTGTTGTATTCGAGACCGGGCAGTTTTATCCCGACGAACCAGGATATCAGGAGGCCGCCCAGGGAAACTGCCAGGGCAACCCATACCAGACAGCCCGGTATGGTCTTGAAAAAGGCGATGTCGACACCCGAACTCAGTCCCCAGAGAATCGGCAGAAAGGCGATCAGCGTCATTATCGCCCGGATTACCTGAAGCCCGAGGCTTTCCACTATTCTTGCAAAGCGATATATGTCTTCCTGGATACGCTGGCTTGCGCCTTCAATCTCTTCGTCGACCTTTTGCCAGTGAGAGACATAGGAGAAGGTGATTGCCTCCCGCCATTTGAAAGAGTATATCCTGGTAAAATACGAGGTTACTGTGGCAATAAGGACATAGGGAAAGGCGATTTTGGCAAATTGTAGCATCTCCAGCCAGAAATCATCGACGCTGTGTTCCGTTGCCTTTTGCAGAATATTGTAGAAACTGCCATACCATTCGTTAATCTTGACGGTCAGTTCGACCTGTAAGAAGAGGGCCGTGACCAGAAAAAAGGCCCCGCCGTAGGCCCAGAGGAACCATTTTCTGCTGTGGTAAAATGCCTTTATCATATCTGTTTTTGTCCGTCGGATGTTATCGGTTTGGGGAAAATACTCCAAGGGATTTGAGATACTCTAAAATCATATGCAGCGCAATAGTGGAATGGGCTACACCTCTGTAAAGGTATTTCTCTGATGATCTTGTATCAATGGTTGTAACCGAACATGTTATTGTTGGCGATGAATGTATTATCCTGGAACCTTTCTGGATCTCTCCGGCTTCTCTTTGTTGTCTAAAACGAACAGTGAAAGACTTTTCATGTCTGTTCTATCACCACCTGAGGTCTTGACTGCTGTTTTCAGGTTTTTCCGGCGGATCGGGGGTAATTATTTAGTAAGTGTTACTGGTCTGGCGTTGCCATTGCTTTGAGTTTTGTTTAGGTTGAGGTAGATACAGAGGAGTTCTTTAATGCCGAAGATGGGCCCGTTTTTATTCGCCAGGCATTTGGAACTTTGACAGGAAAAAAACGAACAAACTGATGTAGGGTAATATGCAGACACGAGAGCTTGATGGTATCTCAATTCTTGTGGCAGAGGATGATGCCGGCATTGCAGAATTGTTGCGAAGTTTCTTTGAACAGAATGGCGCCTCTGTCTGGGTTGAGTACAGTGGTAGAGATGTCATGGCGCGAACTCAGGAAATGCAACCGGATATCGTTATCTTAGATGTGGTTATGCCGTATCTCGATGGCTTGACAGCTCTTTCTCAGATCCGTAAAAACGGGATCAGGACCCCTGCAATTATGTTGACCGATAACAGAACGGTAGATGATAAGGTCGCGGGCCTGGATACTGGTGCCGATGATTATATGACCAAACCCTTTAGTCCCAAAGAATTACTGGCCCGGGTCAAGGCCCTTCTGCGCCGCAGGGATTTGCAGACAGATGCTGAAGAATTGGCAGTTATTCGTATCGGAACCATCACGATAGATCCGCTTGCACGGGAGATAAGAAACGATGATGGTGCTTTTGTCCCGTTTACCAAGACGGAGTTTGATTTGCTGTACTATCTTGCCCAGAGAAAGGCGAGAGTGGTAGAGCATACGGCTCTGTTAGAGGAAATCCTGGGCTATAAAGGTGATATCGAAACCAAGGCTCTTGTTATGCATATTGCCAATATGAGAAGAAAAATGGCGAAAATGTCTTTGGATACTGTAAAGATAGAGACAGTTGCCGGGGTCGGTTATAAGCTTTTGGAGTGTTGATTTTTTTATGCAGTTTGTTTGAGGAGATACGCTGGGAGTGCTGTGATAATGCAAAATGCTAAAAGGATACTGGTGACAAAGGCCAGACGTTATATTTTCTGTACTGTTTTTACGTTTATCATCTCATTGTTAGTGGGTTCCTCTGCCCTGGCAGAACATCTGGTGCCCATTACGGTTCAAAAGGGGACGAATCTGATCCAATTGACCAGGAGATTTTGTACTTCAGAATATCACTGGAAGGAGATCGCCAGAATAAACGGTCTGCAGCCACCGTATACGATCTTTGCCAACGATGTTTTGCATATCCCCCTGGAGCTTCTGCGGGCAGAAGTTCTCTCCGCCAAAGTGGCATCGGTTTCTGGTGGCGTTTTTCTTGTTGATCGAATGAATCGGTTGGTCAAGGTGGCCAAGGGGGACGCCATCTTTCCAGGTCAGACAATGGTTACCGAGGATGGGGGATATGCCTACTTGATTTTCCCCGACCATAAATACACCAGAATTTCCGGCGATTCTAAGTTTACTGTAACCTACATGGTGCGCCTGGTTGACGAGAGTTTCAAGGCGGAATTCTTTCTCGAGAAGGGCAGGGTCACCCATACGGTAAAAGAGCAACTGGAGATAAATGAAACCTTTACCACCCGTACTCCTGTCTCTGTTACCGGTGTACGTGGGACGACCTATCGACTCAAGGCGCCTGATTCTGATGAGAACACCGTCGAGACGCTCAAAGGCCTTGTTTCGGTCAGCGGTGGAAAATTTCACGCTGAAGTGAAAGAGGGGCAGTGCGTAAAGGTCGTTACAGGTGGAGGGGAAATTACCGTTGACTCTCTGCCTGAGGCCCCAGCGCCTTTGCAGCTTGCAGAGATATACGGAGAACTTCCGATAGTTATTCCAGCACCGGCCGATCCGGCAATAAAGACATTTCGTTTGCTCGTGAGCAGAGATAAGGCCGGAAACGACCTTGTTCTTGAACGCGTTGCCGCATCAGGAGAGGATTTTTCGTTGTTGTCTCTTGCCGATGGTCAGTATTATGCTCATCTAACCGCAATTGATGACCGAAACTACGAAAGCGCTCCTTCGTCTCCGGCACTTTTTGCTGTAAGGACGACATTTTTACCCCCGACCCTTTTAGTCTCGCGGGAGGGGAAGATTCTCTTCAACGACACCGTTAAGGTGGGCTGGTTAAGAAATGAACAGGCGAAGGCCTATCATTTTCAGCTGGCAGCGGACGAGAATTTTGCCGATATCCTTGAAGAGCGGGATATTACAGCCAATGAGTTCGCCTTTACCAACCTTGAACCTGGTTCGTATCGCTTTCGTGTGCAGGCTGTTGCCGAAGATGGCTTTAGGTCCCGTTATTCCGCTGTGGATAGATGGCGGATACAGGCAGAGGCCGATGTCTCGACCGATGTTGGTTCCAGCGACGACGGGCTGCATTTTCAATGGGCCGATATGGGCAAAGGTTTTACCTATGACATTGAAATTAGTAGAAATAACAGTTTTACCGACATTTTCCTGTCTGAGTCAGACCTTGATACAACCGAGTTTGCTTCCCGGAAGTATATTGAGCCTGGAACCTATTACTTTCATATGAGGGGTGTCGCCGAAGATGGTATGGCCACGCCATGGACTCCGACGCAGGTGTTTGATGTCAAGCAGCCCGGTTTTGGTTTGATGGATGCAGCTATACTTGGCGTCTTTTTGAGCTTTTTTCTTTTATAACTACCGGTTTTTGTCGGCGCGCTTGAACGGCTTTTGGGGGTTGATCGGAGGTCGCCAATGGCTGTCTGAGTGTGTCGTATCCACTGCATTTGGGAAGGAAATTGACTATTCAAGCCGTTTATCAGCGGTTACTGTGTGTTGTATTGACTGTGCTTGTCTGTCTGCTTTTTTCGCAGACCGGCTTTTACCCCTGGTTATCAGACCTGGGGCTGAATATCCTCTTTAAGGTTCGAGGTGCCCGGGAAACCAGCCAGTCGATTGTCATTGTCGGTATTGATGAGGCCTCTCTGCGAAAACATGGGCCGATGCCCTTTCAGCGGAGAATCCATGCAGCTCTTCTGCATCAGCTCAGATATGCCAAGGTCGTCGGTTTTGACGTTTTGTTTGCCTATCCCACGCCGGATGACGGGCTGTTTGTCGAGGCGATCAAGAAGGGGCCTCCGGTCGTTATGGCCGTTGCCAGAGATTACCAGAAAAACGTTATCCGGCCGGCCGTATCCTTCCAGGAGGTTGTTACGCTCGGCCATATTGAGACCCTGCTTGGGGCGGATGGTATCGTCCGGCGTGTTCCGTATCAAAGATATGATCTGCCGGCGTTCTCCCTGGCGATGTATTTGGCGGGGCAAGGACAACAGGAAGAGGTTCCGGAGGCCACAAACAGATATATCAATTTTTATGGTCCGGAGTTTTCCTTTCTCTATCTATCCTATGACGATGTCTTAAACGGTGAATACCCGCCTGATTTTTTTAAGGACCGCTATGTCTTTGTCGGTTCGAAGGCTGTGGCTCTCGGGGATGTGCATATCAGTCCATTCAGCAGAGACTACCCTGTTCCCGGGGTGGAAATTCAGGCAACTATTCTCAACAATATCCTCGAAAATCAGCATATTCGCCCCTTCCCGCAGATAGCCTGGGGGCTGGGTGCTCTCTGCCTTATTCTGCCCCTGCTGGTCTGGTATAGGGTCGCTGAGGCCTATAATCTTCTGGTAAATATTGTCACAGCCTCCTGTATCGCTGTTTTCTCGACAATCCTGTTTTCTTCGAACGTCTTTATCAGCCCTTTTTTGCCGATTTTTGTTCTGGCTCTTGCCTACTCTTTTCATCTTATCTTCTGGTGGTTCAGTAATACCATTGAGCTGATACGGCAGTTGAAGGTGCTTGATCTACAGCTTGTGAAAAGTGTAAATACCGTGTTCAAGGCCCCTCCTGCCTCTTTTGCCTCGGTGCGAAAAAAACAAAAACCTCCTCGGCTGCTCGAAGGCTTTGACCGGCATTTATCCCATCTGCATTCCGGTATTCAGACCCTCAGCTTGCAAGAGAATTTTATAAATCATTTATTGAGTAAAGAGACGCCTCCTCTTATCCTTTGGCAAAAGGACCAGGGAACGGTGGTTTTGGTCAACAGCCGTTTTACAAGGCTGTGGAGAGATTGTCTCGCCCCGGGAAAGGAGCTGCCCAGCCTTGAGGCGTTTTACCGGTTTGTTAACGAGAAATATGTTGCCGATGATACGACCTCTTCCAAGATTCTGGCGATGCCTGTATTGCTTGAAAAAGATCAAACTGTTGATATTTTCACGGCAGAGAGCGGAAAAAAATGCTACCATCGTGTCGTGGTGCATCGTGTCGTGGACGATCTGCATGGCTTCGAAGGTGTTTTGGCGAGTTTAACCGATGTTACCGAGATTCGGGAGCTTGAAAGATTAAAAGGCGAGATTATGAATGTTGTCTCTCACGAATTGAAGCTGCCTTTGACAACAATAATGGGTTTTTCCGAGATGCTTACCGAGTCCCTCGAGGGCTCGGAAAAGACGTTTGCAACTGCAATATTTGACCAGTCAAATCGTCTGGCCAAGATGATTGAGGATTTTCTTAATATTGCCCGTATGGAAAGCGGTAAATATGTGATTCGCAAGTATCCGTTTGATCTGCTTTCGGTGGTGCATGACGCCGCCACAGGGGTTATGCACGCCGCGGCTAAGAAGAATATCGATATTGTCTATGATCTTCCCCGGAAGGTGAGTCCGCTGCTCGGGGATGAGTCTCTTCTGGTGCAGGTTATTTTGAATGTGATGGATAATGCGATAAAATTCAGCCCTGCCGGAGGGACGGTTGTCGTGCGGGTAAAAGAGCAGGAGAAACAGGTCCTGATACTCGTTGAAGACAGCGGCTCCGGGGTTGCTCAGGAGGATACAACAAAAATTTTCGAGAAATTTCAACGGGGAACCGGCCAGCATCTTGAGGCCGGTTTTGGTTTGGGGCTCAATTTCGTCAGCAATGTTCTGGAAAACCATCTGGGTTCAATCAGCGTTGAAGACAGTAGCGAATTGGGTGGAGCCAAGTTTATTATTACCCTGCCAAAGAAGACTGTTTAGATCTCCTCCCGATCTGTTTTGACGATCTGCATGTTCGATTGACTGCGTTTCTGGGCATTGTAGGGTATATTGCCTGGGGGCTTGCTTGGTGCGGGCGATGTTCCCTTCCCGGGGAGGCTGATTTACGATACATTTCTCTAAACGGTTGCCATGAAACAATATCTTGATTTATGTCAAAGGGTTATTTCCGAAGGCCAGTGGATTGAGAACAAGAGGACCGGCAAGCGATGTCTCACTCTGATCAACGCCGATCTTGAGTACGACGTACGTGGAGGAGTGCTGCCTGTTCTGACAACCAAGAAAGTGTTCTGGAAGGCGGCTATAGCCGAGATGCTGGGGTATCTGCGCGGTTATACAAGTGCCGCCGATTTCAGGGCAATTGGCTGTAATACCTGGAATGCAAATGCCAATGAAAATCCTGACTGGCTGGCAAATCCTTTTCGCAAAGGTGAAGATGATATGGGCAGGTGTTACGGTGCCCAGGGAAGGGACTGGAGAAATCCGGAAAACCAGCGTGTGGATCAACTGCTCAATATCTACAACGACCTTCGCCAGGGTATCGATAATCGTTGTGAAGTTATGACCTTTATGAATCCAGGAGAGCGGGATCGGGCCTGTCTTAACCCCTGCATGCATACCCATACATTCAGTATCGTTGGGGATTTTCTTTACCTGACTTCGTATCAGCGCTCAGATGATCTGCCTCTTGGCCACGGCTTTAATCAGGTACAGGTTGGCTGGTTACTTATGGTTATGGCCCAGATCACTGGGCTTAAACCTGGGATTGCCTATCATAAAATTATTAACGTCCATATCTATGAAGATCAGCTGGAGATGCTTCGTGATGTACAACTCAAACGGGAGCCCTACGAGCAGCCAAGACTTGCGATCAATCCGGACATTAAAACGCTTACCGACCTTGAGACCTGGGTTACTCCCGATGATTTTGAGCTGATAGGCTACAGGCATCATCCGGCAATCAGGTATGCCTTTAGCGTATGATCGGCTGCGCCAACCTTTTGCCAATAATTTGCTGGTGAAATCGGGAAAAATCTTGTATAATACATCCCATGATTGTTGTTTCCGACGGTCTGTTTACGTTGTATTTACTTTTGTTGGTTTAAAATAATAGAGAAAGGGGGTGCTACCTTGAAAGCAATGATAAAAATTATTGTACCCGTGTTTTTTGCATGCCTTATTACTTTTGATCTTGCCGGTGCCTCGACGAAGCTCAGAGAAATTGGGCGGAGTCCTTTTCATACCCCGGCCTTGACAACCGTTGAATCACTGCGGTCTATGGTTCAGGAGAAGAAGGCCGATGTGATGGTTGGTTTCGACAAGGCTGGGCGGCATGAACTGTATCAGCCATTCATTGAGCAGATTCAGACCACGGAGGTTCGGCTTGTTGATTTTGAGAAAGACTCCTGGTTTGAGTGGATGCTCTTTAAAAAGAAAGGCAAGGGCACTGTTCGTGTTGCCAAGGATGTAACCTGGGTTAATGATACACCCTTTCCGGGTTTTGCCTTTGACATAGAAAGTGATGGTTCTCTCCATTCCTTCGCCGTACCATTGGGATGTGGAAATATTGCCTATGTCGGCAGTCGTCCAATGCCTGCTGTCGCCACGCCTCCGGCGCCTGTTAACCAGCCTCCGAAGTGTGCGATGACTGTCACTCCAGATCGAGCTTTTTGTGGTGAGAAGGTCACCGTTGATGCCAGCGGGTCAAGTGATCCTGAAGGCAAAATTCAAGGTCTGCAGGTTACTTTTGTTGATCAGGCCGGACAGGTTGTTGGAGAGAAACAGGTTAGCGATTCTCTGGTCACAGAGGTGAGTCTGCCCTGTGGTACCAGTACCCTTCAGGTTGTCGTAACAGACGATAAGGGGCTCAGCTCAGAGCCGGGCGAGTGTGCTCAGAGTGTAACAGGTCTGAAGCGGGTACGCTTTTTGGCAGATCTGGGCTACTATCGACAGTTTGACCCTGCCCACTATCTCTTCGGCCGGTTGGGCGTGGAATACCGCTTTACAGAGCAGTTTTCTCTGCTTGGCCTGTTGGGGGGAGCACCCCAGGTGGAAGGGATCGATGGTGAGTCGGCATTTCTCGCCGATCTGCTTGCCGAGTACAAGTTTGGCCGACGCTATTTCCTGAATCTCGGCCTTGGTGCCTGGCTGACCGATGGTGATGATGATATCGAGGCGGAGAACAGCCAGCTGGATTTTGTAGGCGGCATGGGGGCGAGGTTCTTTGGCGAACCTGAATCCTTTAATGCGTCGCTGTTCTTTGAGATACGCTCAGCCTTTGACGAGATGGATTCTCTGGTTGATTATGGCCGATTCGGGCTTGGCGTTCGTTTTAGATTCTAGTTTGAAGATTTTCTAAAAAGGAATCTGGAAGATCAAGGGGTGTTTCGAAAGTTTTTTCGAAACACCCCTTTTCTTATAGAAATGTGTATTGTAGCCAAGGCGGGTGATAAGTTGGAAAAGCTTGGACAAGCAAGCCTTTCTCAACCATTGAGCGAGTATGTTTACTGGCTGTATTTGGCTTTTGGGGTGAATATTAACAGCCTGAATTTTCCAGACCAGGAGCAGGAAAGCCCTTACACAGCTCAGCGACCTCCGTTGCCGTTTTTTCAAGAAATTGCCCGTCATCGGCTCTGGAGACCACCCGGTCTATTAGCTGGCCGACCAATACCATCTGTTCTTCCTTAAAGCCTCGAGACGTCAGGGCTGCTGTACCCAGGCGGATTCCACTTGGATCGACTGGTTTTCTTGTATCGTAGGGTATTGCATTACAGTTTACGACGATACCCGCCGTATCCAATGCCTTTGCTGCTTCTTTGCCGGAGAGGCCCTTGCTGGTAATGTCGATGAGAAGCAGGTGATTATCCGTGCCCCCTGTTATCAGCTGAAAATCCCTTTTCAGCAACTCTTCTGCGAGGACCGCTGCATTTTTTATCACCTGGGCGGCATAGTCCCTGAACGCGGGTGTCGAGGCCTCTTTGAGGGCCACGGCTATGGCCGCTGTGGTATGGTCATGCGGGCCACCCTGGATGCCTGGAAATACCGCTTTGTCGATGGCGGCAGCGTGTTCGGTCTTGCAGAGGATCATAGCGCCCCTCGGCCCACGCAGTGTTTTATGCGTAGTGGTGGTAACGACATCGGCATAGGGGACAGGTGAAGGGTGGGCTCCCCCTGCAACAAGACCGGCAAAATGGGCCATGTCGACCATGAAGATTGCGCCGACCTCATCGGCTATTTCGCGAAATTTCTGGAAGTCCGGAATTCTTGGGTAGGCGGAATGTCCGGCAATGAGAATCTTGGGTCTGACCTCCAGCGCTTTTTCCCGGATCTTATCGTAGTTCAGTCGGGCTGTTTCTGGGTCCAGCTCATAGGATTGCGCGTCAAAAAATTTACCCGAGATACTGACCCTGGCCCCGTGGGTGAGGTGTCCGCCATGGGGCAGGGCCATTCCCAGTATACTGTCTCCGGGCTGTAGAAAGGCCAGATAGGTGGCCAGATTCGCAGGAGACCCTGAGTAGGACTGTACGTTCACATGATCTGCACCAAAGAGAGAAGAGGCCCGCTCGATGGCCAGCTGCTCGATCTGGTCGATCAGCTGTTGACCTTCGTAGTAGCGTTTCCCGGCATAGCCCTCGGAGTATTTGTTGGTGAGCACCGAACCTGTTGCGTCAAGAACAGCCTGAGACACGTAATTTTCAGAGGCGATCATCCGAATCTTATCGGCCTGACGTCGTTCTTCCTGCCTGATGAGCGAGAATATTTCCGGGTCAAAAGTTTTCACTGCTTCCATCCTTTCTCCTTGTCCATGTGAATCCGTTCTTTATTTTGTAAGGAACCTGTATATGTTAAAAGATTTTTTTCACATCCGATATCTCAGAGGTCATTCTTTTTTTATTCTATCGTTGGTATCTGCTACCATGTTCGCTGGCAGAAGAAAAACAGAGAATTAATCCTTGACCTCGGGGGAGCAATCAGGATATCTGTAGATCTTTCATCCTCTCTTGTCGTTTGTCAGAAGATTTGGCCAAGAGACAATGAGCCATTACTGGATCAGAGAACAGTCTCTTGGTATAAGGCCGATCCAACTGACGAACCAGACAATATAATAGATGGTTGTTCTTTTTAACAGAAGAAACTTTGGGAATGCTGGTTTCTATTGACAAACCCTTTCTGTAAAAGCCCCGGGATATGTTGTATGTTCAGCTTTTCTCTCTGCATCTTTTTTCACCGCGATTATATGAGTCTTTGAGATCTATTTATGAAGTCATCATCGTTATATCGTTGTCATATTATTGGTTTCTTGTTGCTTGTTGTCTCGGGTCTCTGTTTGTTTGCACCGTTGACCGTTCATGCCAAGAAGAAACAACGATACGATATCGTTTACCTTTTATCCGATGATCTTGAGCGTGTGCTTGATTATCGGGAAGAGCTTGAAGCAGTTCTTGATGAGAAGGTTATCAAGAAGTTGCGGGTTATGGGGAGGAAGAATGAGTACGCCCTGGTTTTCGATGGTAATATCAGTGCAGAGGCTGTCAGCAGGACCCTGATAGAACACGCAGATGTTCTTGATCTTGCCGGATATGACGAACCCTGGGCCGCAGATGATCTGATCTTTCATCCACTCTACAACGTCAGTTATGGGATGGGGCCAAATCTGGAGCCATTAAAGCGTCGTTATGAAGCTGTGTATAAAATACTGGGCCCCGATATTCACAAAGAGCTTTTCATAGAGAAGACCTTCCACGGTAATTATAAGCTTATCTATCAGGTTCGAGGTAACAAGAGAAGGGTGAATAGAATAGCCAAAAGGCATGCCCGGCTGTTGAAGAAAAAAAGGATTGCAACCTCGATAACTGCAGAGAACAATAATCGTATTGTTTACGGGGAATCCAGCCTTATTGACGATAAAGATCAGGTCGAGCAAGTGCAGCCTGCTCCGGCAAAACCAAAGAAAGAGACTCGTCCGGCAGCCCGCCAGCCTGTGGCGCAAAAAAGTGAGAAACAGCAACAACCAGCATTTTCTGGCAGGGAAAATGTGAAGATGGAGCGGTCGGTCGAACTCTATATCAAGGGGCTGCGCAAAAAAAATGCCTTGAGCAAGCTAGAGTCAACCTCCTGGATGGTGTACGATCTGATGCAGGATAAGATCGTTGTTGATATCAATGGAGACAAGGTCTTTCAGACGGCGAGTATGGTAAAGCCTTTTGTTGCTCTGGCTTTTTTTCACAAGGTCAAACAGGGCAAGTTGGCGTACGGCCCTGTCAGTCGGCGAAAAATGACGGCGATGATTCAGCGCAGCAACAATCAGGCGACAAACTGGGTGCTTCGACAGGTCGGAGGTCCGCGGAACTGTGAGGCGATCCTCAAGAAGCACTACGGGCATATCTTTCATAACGTAAATATAGTAGAGACCATTCCGCCAGGTGGAAAAACCTATAAAAACACAGCGATACCTTCCGATTATGTCAGATTTTTACGGGCGCTCTATCGAAAGGAGCTGCCCTATGGTGCAGAACTCAGGAGGCTTATGGCCCTTCCAGGGCGAGACAGACTCTACCATGGCACCTCGGTTTCCAAGGGTACACTGGTGTATAACAAGACCGGATCAACGGCACGCCTCTGCGGGGATATGGGGATATTGGTTCCGAAAAAGAAAAACGGCCGCCGTTATGCCTATATCTTTGTAGGGATTATTCAAAGGGATCACCGGGCGCCAAATTATGGTCGGTGGATGCGTTCCCGGAGCAATATAATCCGCCATGTCTCTACGATTGTTTTTAACCAGCTTGCACGGCTCCATAATCTTAGATAATATGGTCACAAGGTGTTTTCAAGTCGGAGGTTATGAAGTATTTCTGAGTTTTCTTTGCCGCATTTTCTGGGGAGCAAAAGATGAACGTGATCATGGATCTTTGTGTTATACCGATGGGGGTTGGTGTCTCTGTGTCTGAATATGTTGCAGCCTGCCAGACAATTCTCAAAGAGGCGGGATTACAAACCCAGCTCCATGCCTATGGCACCAATATCGAAGGAGAGTGGGATACGGTTATGGCCGCACTCAAGGCCTGCCATAAAAAGGTTCACGGGATGGGAGCACCGAGGATATCGACGACGATACGACTCGGCACGCGTGTCGATAGAAAGCAGTCCATGGAAGATAAAATTACCTCGGTGCTTAATAAAAAGTCGCTATAGACGAGGTTCGTTTAACGGCTTTTTTACCCCAAAGATATGTCTTTTCCTGTTTGGGGCTTGTTCGCTGAGTTTCAGCCTGCTTTTTCCGGAGAATCGATCTTGGGCAGTGTAGCTGCTCTCTCCGAGAGTTCAATTCTCCGGCTTCATGGCATTTTTTGATCTTTGTATCGATATGGACTGTCGCTGATGACGTTCTTGTACGATAAAATTACCTATCTCTTCGATCCTCTCCAGCATTTCTGGGAGCATGAAAAGCTGCATAAAAAAGTGGCTCTTGTTCTCGTGCTTTTCTTTCTTTGCAGCCTTGTCTCTATCGAATTAAACCGGCAAGGTCTGCTTTCCTCTTCGCTTGCCCCGCTTGTGCCCAGGAACCATTTCTTTGCTGTACAGGCTTGTTTTACCGTCGTTTTGGTCCTTGAAGTCATTAGTCTGATCTTTATTATTCCCTGCTCTTTCAGTCGATCGGTTGGCAAGCAGTTTGAGATTCTGGCATTGATTTTGATAAGAAATGCCTTTAAAGAGCTTTCCGGTTTTGCCGAGCCAATACGTTTCACCGGCAATGAGGAAGCTGTACTGTCGATCTTGTCTAATGGCTTTGGTGCGCTGGTCATCTTTGTTCTTCTTGGAGTCTATTATGCGATACAGAAGTCGTCTGAGGAGAAGATGCTTCCTTTCGACATATACAGTTTTATCGCGGCAAAAAAGGGAATTGCTCTGATACTGCTTGTCATTTTTACCTACCTCGGAGTAGTGAGCCTGCTGACGCCGAATACACCTCACTCGACCTCTGATTTTCTTCACAGTTTTTATACGATACTCATCCTGACTGATATCCTGTTGGTTCTGTTAGCCCAATGTTATCAGCCGTCATTTTATGCAATCTTCAGAAACTCTGGTTTTGCTCTCTCGACACTCATCATTCGTATCGCCCTGGCAGCACCAGCCTATTACAATGTCCTTTTGGGTGTGCTTGCAGTCTTTTTTGCCATTTTATTGACGCTTGTCAGTACGTATTTTTTTCAGAAAAAAGGCAATACGAACGTATAAAGATCTCAAGAAGCTGTTGTATATTCCTGTTTTTCTCGAAGAACGGCTATGTCTCTACCTGTTTGCCTCATTTTCATCTTCGGGTCTGTCATTGAAAAGGCCGACACCGAACTTCTCTGGCGCCAGTCAGACCCTTGATTTTTTATTCGTAGAGAGTGAAGATTTTTCCTGTATCGAGAAGGGGAACCCTTTTCCCCGTGGTTCTTTCGTCAGAGAAATTGACAAAACCGGCACTTGAACTCCCTAGCCACTGAACCGTATCGATTGACTGTGGAATTATATTAACAGTGTTGATCGACAGTTATGTCCAATGTAGAAGGCTTTTCAGGTGCCTTGAGTGGGCCCCCTGTCTTAACCCGGATATTTCATGAACATTGTGTCAAATTTTTAAAAATTGCTTATATTCCAATATACTACACGGAGAACATTACAGTTTTACAATATCCAAAGTGTTCACCAAAGGTCAGTCCATACGGTGCCATCTTCTTCAGTCTTTTTGCAGTAAATAGAGTTTACTCTTACGTAATACAAAAAACTTCGAACCTGACACCGCCTGAACTGATGAAATATTCAGGTTAGGCCCTACAAAAATAATACATGCTTGCGAATTTTTCTGTTGCCAGTATCCAAAGGGTTTGATATTTTGTTCACGGTACTTTTCGAGTGTGTAAAAATAAATTTTGGCATAGCTAATTTTTTGTGCAGTTTTCTGTTCTTGTGGAGAGTCCTTGTTCCCTCGTTGAGAGAGAGGGAGAGCTATGCCAGACTATTTATAGTATGGGAGTGGGGAAATGAAGAAAAGATTGACTGTTGCAGCCTTGACAGCTGCCTTGGCGTGTGCAGGAGCAGCCGGTCAGGCCTTTGCCGCTGACCTGAAGATCAATGACCATGTAACCCTTGGTGGTGCTATTGAGGTCGAGGTCAGCCATAGCGAGGATTTTGAGGGGGCCAGTGAAACCAGTATTGACCTGGCTACCGCCAAGTTTGCTCTTGAAACAGAGGTGAACGAATGGGCCTCTGGTGTACTTGCGATTGAGTGGGATGGTGATGCTGATAAGTTTGCCGTTGATGAGGCCTTTGTTAAGCTCGGTGAAACAGAGGCGATGCCCGCCTATCTGAAGGGGGGACGTTTTGTTGTACCTTTTGGCGTGTATGATGCAAATACACTCGCCGACCCTCTGACCAAAGAGGCCTTTGAGACCAAGGAAGATAACCTGCTGGTTGGTGTCGCTGCAGGTCCGGTAACCGTTGATGCCTTCGTATATAAGGGCGAGACCAATGAGGGTGGTGGTGATGCAAGTATAGATAAGTACGGTTTGGCGGTTGGTTATGCTCGTGAAAACGATATGTTGACGGTCGGTGTACATGCCAGCTATACCAACAGCCTGTTCGATTCCGATGGTCTTCAGGAAGTATTCGATCCTGAAGCAGACTACGTTGGCGGAGTTGCTCTTCAGACCTCCGTTCAGATCGTTGGTGTCGGCCTGATCGGTGAGTATATTACAGCTATTGATGACTACGAGGCTGTCGATATGCTGAGCGGAGAAAACGTGAAGCGCAAGCCTTCTGCCTATCATGTTGAGGTCAGCTACAGCCTTGATATGGCAATGCCTTTGATCTTTGCTGTTGGATACAGTGAAACCGAAGAGCTTGCCGGGGTTTTCCCTGAAAAGCGGATTATGGGAACAGTTGGTATTGAATTGGCTGAAGGCGTTGGCTTCAGTGTCGGATTCAGCCGCGATACCGACTACGGTGTGGGTGATGGAGGAACCGGTGAGGATGCCGATTCCCTGACTGCCCAGCTTGCCTACGAATTCTAGAAGATGTTTCTCCCCGTCAGGGGGTGTTCTTGGCCCTCTGACTTAGCGTGTTCCTTGTGGGGTGCAATGCCTCAGAAAGCTTGTTTTGAAGTCTTTTCGTAATTGTGTGTGCTTTGGCAACGCCAAAGAAGAAGCCTCTCCGGGAGATCTCCCGGAGAGGCTTTTTGCTGTAAGAAGAATCTTGGTTCCGGACAACTCAGAGGTCTTTGTCGTCTGACAGCTCTCAGATACCCTTGACCCGAATTTCTTATGAATTTTTTTATTGCGAAGCTGTGGGGCTAATACCCGGCCGCTTGCGGCGGGGTAGTTTTTTATCTTTAACCTCTTACTTTTACTGTACATATCAAGCCCACTCAAAAAACAGTTTTTCAGAGAGAGATAAAAACCTCCACTGGGGTGGGCGATTTTTCCATGGACCTTCTCTGCAAGGTATTGCGTGTAGTACACGACGAGCAAACGCCTTGTACCTTGCTCTTACGAAAAAACCTTGCCCATCAGAATCCAGGGGAAGGAAGCCGCAGATTTTTGCCACCTCTTTGTCGGAAGCTGGCAGGGGTGCGTGGGCGGAGGTTGAGCGGAAATCGACCGGAAGATCTCTCGAAACGGCCGGCCGGGAAAATCGGAGATGAAAAAACGGTGTGCTTATCCGTTCACCTTGAGCGTTTTTTGTTGACGGGTTATTTCTTTTTTTCCTGTGTGTGCGTCTTGGCCGTGGTCTTCTTCTTGTCAGGCTGGTAGAGAAAGTGGTGCCAAAGGGCAAATCCGACGAGAAGCACTCCGGCACCGGTGTGGATGTTTTTCATCGTCTTCCCCCCTTTCAGAAACGGGGTGGACAGAACAGCCGTTGCCAGACTCGCTGTCATTGCTATTTTGGCGACTTCCTTTTGCAGATCACGGTCTATTTTTTCGAGCATCACGCCTTTTTTTTCTTTCAATTGTTTTTTTTGTACCCTTTCCTGTCTCGATTGTCAGGACAACGGTAAGGGCTGCAGCAACTCCACAGGCCAACGGTATGAATGGTGCCATGTTTTTCCCTCTTGAACAAGTGAAAAATATATGGGGCGCAGGATAACGACCATTTCAGGACGCTTCTCTCTGTACCAATCGCCTTGCTGTACCCCATTTTTACCATCAAACATCTTTCTGCCGGTGCTACATATTTCCCATCTCTGGACCTGAAAAAGATCAGACTACCTGGGGCAGCTACAGAGGCGCTCGAGGTTTCTGAAGGTAGCAGAAGGTAAATTAGGAGGCAAGAATAAAATTTCTTGAATCTAAAAAATGTGTCGTTGCGAACGGCAGATTTACGAATATCCGCTAAAAATTCCTCGGAGACCGAACTTCCTGCTTGAAAAATAACGCGCATCCTGTATACTAATTTTTTTAGGCGATTGAGGCTTTGTCTAACTTTTTTATTACTTTTATGGAGATGTGTCTATGGAAAGTAAGAAATTAACCGACAGCCAGGAGGACTATCTTGAGGCAATATTTCAGATATCCGAAGAAAAAATGGCTGCCAGAGCCAAGGATATAGCAACTCGTCTGGATGTGAGGGCTTCTTCTGTGACGGGAGCCTTGAAGGCTCTTTCGGCTCTGGGGCTTGTCAATTACGCTCCCTACGATTTGATAACCCTTACACCTGCCGGGAAAAAGGTTGCTGTTGAAATTGTTCATCGGCATAATGCTCTCAAGAGCTTTTTTACCACGGTTCTGGGCGTGGCCGATGAGGAAGCGGATGATGCTGCCTGCAAGATGGAGCACTCTATTCCGAAAGATATTGTCGAGAGATTGATCCGCTATGCCGAATTTATCGAGGAGTGTCCGAAGGGTGATATAACCTGGAAGACCGGGTTTGGCTATTTTTGTGGGGTTCATTGTGATGAAGCCGATTGTGGTGTCAAGCGTGGTAGTGAAAAAGATATTGTAAAACAATGACTTCACTGCATTCTGGGTATTTGGAGGCTGGCCGCCTGTTGTGCCGTTGACAATGGTTTGATGTTGTTCTGTAAAAGAGACGGCAGGGCGGTTGGCGGGTACATGATAACTCTATGCCATTGACTAAAGATGCTTCCTTACACGATGAATAACGCTATACGACAGGCAAATACCGTTTCCGGTGTTCCGGGAGCCGCAAAGTCCGGTTTTTCTCCTCTGGGTAATGTGGCGGCCACGTTGACGATAGCCAGTGCAATGGCCGTTGGTTCGAACCTCGTTGAGGTTCGTGCTGGCAATCTGCCGCTTTCTGTTGCTGTGGTCAACGGATTGGCCAAGGGCGTTGCAGCGAGCTATATCCTTTCCAAAACGACAAGATCCACCACCGCAGAGGTTGTCGCTGCCGCCGGTGTGCTCGCTGGCGTGGCCTATTTTATCGATGCAAAGATGAAGAAAGAGGCGAGAGCAAAGAGGTCTTCTGTTGAGGGTGAACGTGTTTGAGCAAAAAGACCCTGCGCCCCTGCTTGTTGTCCATGAAACGAAGACAAGGATCCGCGTCAGGGTCAGGGCCTTGCGTGACAAGAGATTTGATCCCAATCTTCTTGAGGCCTCTGTTGAGTCGATCCCCGGTGTCGACTATGTCCGGGTAAATACAGGCGCAGCCTGTGTCATTGTCGAATATGATGGCCGCCCTTCCTGCCGTCAGTCTCTTTTGGCCTGTCTGGCTGATCTGCCACAGCGGGTTTTTGCCGGCGGTGGAGAGCCTAAGACCCTTTTGTCTGTGCTCCCCGTTCTTGCCAAAGGAGGGCTGGCCGCTTCACTGCTCTTTGTTCCTCCTGTTGCGGCATCAAGCATCGCCTTCTGTCTCTCTGTTCCTGTTCTTTGGAAGGGGCTTGTCACCCTGTTTTCCCGAGGTGTCAAGGTCGAGGTTCTGGATGGCACCGTGGTCCTGTTCTCCCTTGTTCGCCGGGATTATTTCACCGCCTCATCCATCGTTTTTCTGCTGGCGGTTGGCGAGTATCTGGAAGAGCAAAGTGAACATCGCTCGACCGGCCTGTTGAAAAGTCTCCTCAAACCCCAGGTTCCTAAGGTCTGGGTTGAGGTCGGCGGGCAGGAGCTGGAGATTCCTTTTGAAAAAGCTGCAATAGGCGATCATATTGTCTGTGGGGCGGGTGAGCTTGTTCCTCTGGATGGGCTTGTTATCAAAGGAGAGGCCTCGGTAAATGTCAGTTCCATTACCGGAGAATCCGTTCCGGTTCACGTTCAACCGGGCTCGACAATCCTTTCCGGTTCTGTGATACAAGAGGGGAGAATTGTCTTTGAAGCCACCCATGTCGGGGCGGAAAGTTCGATGTCCCGGATCTCTTCCTTTCTGGAAAACTCTCTTCGCAACCAGTCGGAGTCACAAAAAAGAAGTGATGAGCTGGCCGACAGGCTGGTACCGGTGACCTTCGGTCTCGGATTAGGGCTTTTTGCGGTAACACGTGATCTGAATAAGGCCTCCGCGGCGCTTACCGTCGATTACTCCTGCGCCATAAAACTGATCAATCCGGTTGCAATCCGTGTGGCCATGTACAGCGGAGCCAGACAGGGCGTTCTCTTGAAAGGAGCCCAGGCCATGGATAATCTGGCCAGGGTCGATACCCTTATCTTTGACAAGACCGGTACCTTGACCCGGGGGCAGTTGGAGGTGACCGATATGTATAGCTTCAACGGTCTGACCGGTGAACAGTTGCTGGTATTGGCGGCCAGCGCTGAAGAGCATTATTCTCATCCCGTGGCCAGCGCGGTGGTTGAGGCAGCCCGGGCAAGGTCCCTTGAGCTGGAGCCGACCAGTCAGGTTGATTTTATCGTTGCCCACGGTGTTTCTGCCTATGTACAAGGCAAAAATATTCTGGTTGGCAGCAGGCACTTTATCGAGGAAGATGAAGGTATAGACTGCTCACCTGCCCTGGAGATTGCCGGAGAGCTTGAAGAAAAGGGCAGGAGTCTTCTCTATGTTGCCCGTGATGAGCAGCTCGTCGGGATAATTGGTCTGCGTGATGAGCTCAGGCCGGAGAGCGGCAGGGTGCTGCGCGGTCTGAAAGAAACCGGTATTGAAAAAATTATAATCTTGACAGGAGACTCTGAGCGTACCGCAAAAGCACTTGCTGCAGAGCTTGAGGCGGTCGATGAGGTGCATGCGGAACTCAAGCCAGAGGATAAGGCACGCATTGTCAAGGCGCTGAAGGAAGAGGGCCGTACCGTCGCCTTTATTGGTGACGGCGTCAATGACGCTCCAGCCCTGGTCTCTGCCCACGTTGGCATCTGTTTGCCTCAGGGTGCCGATCTGGCCAAGGATTCCGCGCAGGTTATCCTGCTGCGCGACGATTTGGCCTGCCTCCTTGTCGGGCGGCGTATTGCCCTGCATTCTGAGCAGACCATTCGACGCGCATTTTATGCCGTTGTCGGTCTCAACACCTCTTTTCTGGCTCTGGCAACTCTGGGGCTGGTGGCGCCGGTGGGCGCTGCTCTGCTGCATAACCTGAGTACGGTGGGTATCCTTGGATATAGTGCCTGGAGAGGGAAACGCGTGGGGGTTCTCGATGACGCCACTGTCTCTTGAGACCGTTGTGATCAGGTGATAACTATGTATACTTCTCTACTTGATGCCCCGGTAAATACTGGATTGACTGTCGTGAGAATAACGACTCTCGAACTGGGGCAATGGCTCAATCATCTCGGCATATATTCGGGCAGCGTCTTGATGCGGCATGGCGATGAGTTTAATTTTCATCCGGTACGAATCCGCGCTGCGGCCGGTGATGTGGTGGTGCCTGCCGGTATGGCGATAAAGGCCGTGGTGCATGTGCAGAGTGGGGAGCGTAAACCTTTGACCGAGATGGAAAAAAATGACAACGGGCATCTGGAGACAATAGCCGGAGGCCGGGGATGTGTGAATGCCCTGAAAAAACTGGGGCTGGAGATAGACTCCGAGATCACCTTTATTCGCGCCCTGCCGCATATGGATTATGTTATTCTGGTCGATCAGCAGCAACGAACACGGCTTTCCGAAGGCGAGGCCGCCCGGATCTGGGGGCTGGGCAAAGATGGCCTCTCCCGGCAGTTTTATTTCGCACGTCGTGGCGAAGAATTTAAGGTGACAGAGATCCTCGGTGGAAAGAAGGTCAGCGAACATCTGGCGACCCACGGTATCGCAGAGGGGCATACCCTGCTTCTGGAAAGAATAGAGCAGGCCCAGCAGGCCCACACACCCAACGAGAGATCGGTGACGGTATCCAGTCTCAGTGGCCTGCGCCTCTATTTGAGCCATCGGCAGGCCGAACAAATCATTGTAACGTGCAGCGATGAGGAGGGCCCCGAGAAGGCAAAGGCCTTCCCGGGGTAGGTCGGGGTGGAGGTTATGATGCGCTGCTTTCTACACCGGTCTTGGTCTCGTTCCACATATCCGAGTATTTGCTTTTGGTTTTCCCCAGTGACTCTTCCATTTTTATCTTGGTTTTGTAAGCTGCCTTCATTGCCCCTTTTATTGAGGAATCAAGCATTGACTCTTTGTCGAGATTTTCTTCTGCCTTCAGACCGGATTTCTTTCCTGCCTTGTATGCAAGGTAGCCGGCCGTCCCAAGAATTGCCCAACCCACAGGGTTCGTGGTCAATACCGGAATGTATATCGCTGGATGTGGCATTATTTTCCTCCTTCGGTCTGCATGTTTACCGTTTTGTCTTGCGCATTGTTGTTGGCTGTTGTGATTTGCCCGGTGGCAGCCTCTTCCTGCCCTTTCTTTTTTCCAGATCTGTAAAGGGCATAGCCGCCCAGTCCGAGAATAACCCAGCCGATCGGATTGGTGGTAAGCGGAATGTAAAACATGCTGTTCCTCCTTGGTTTTTTGTTGTACGGTTAATGCCTGTTTTGAAGCATTGTTTTCCTGTCTTGCCTTTTATCGTAAAACAGGCTATCTTCTTTGTCAAGTACTTAATTTTACGATATTTTATTTGGTTTTCGGAAGAGTTTTTCGACTCCCTAAGATCTCCGCGTACCTCGACTCTTATGCTCGAGGAGCAACGATGGATAGAGCAATGAATGTTATGGTTCCAACAAATCCGAGGCGCCTGGACAGGGCCCTCTTGAAAAAGGCAGGTCTGGTCGTCAAGCAATCCATGCAGGGAAGGATGCGGGTGAGGGTGAAATCACTGCGTCACAGAGAGGATGGTTGCATGTGGATGCAGGGGCGACTGCGGCAGTTTCCCGGAGTTCTCTCGGTTGAAACACGTCTGCTGAGTGGTTCTGTCATTGTCTATTTTGACCCGGAAAAGACCAGCGGCAAATCGCTGTTGCTGGAAATGGCCGAGCAGGTATTTCGCCCGATGGTTTATGAGCATCAGGCAAGCCCTGATATCCTGGATTCTTCGCTCAGCTCCTGTGCCTGCAGTTGCGGGCAGGAAAAAGCCATATCGGGCAAGCTGCGCAGGGTCCTCTTTCTCTCTGGCTTTATGGCCTATTCGCTGGTACGAACCTGGTTTTTTCGCCTTCCCGTTGTCCAGACCCCTTTCAGTCTGCTCGGGCTTGTCGCCATTGCCGGAACCGTGCCTTTGCTGAAGGAAGCCCTCAGGGATACGCTCGAGAAAAAAAGACTCTCTGTCAAACCCTTTCTTGCCCTGGGAAGTATGACAACCGTCTTTATGGGAGAGGCCTTTTCTGCCCTGCAGATACTGTGGATATATAATGTTGCGGAGTTGACCGAGGAGTATGTTGCCCAGAAATCGAGACAGGCGATACGCGATATCCTGGAGATCGAGCCACAGAACGCTTACGTCCTGAGGGATGGTGTGGAGGTCGAAACCGTTGTTGCTGATATTGTCCCTGGAGATGTTGTTGTTGTGCATACCGGCGAAAAGATGCCGGTGGATGGGCGTGTCAACAGCGGGGAGGCGCTGGTCGATGAGGCCTCGATTAACGGGCGCTCGGAGACTGTGCTGCACGTCGCCGGAGACAGGGTGTTTGCGGGTACCATCGTTAGCCAGGGGATTCTTTTTGTCACAACGGAAAAGACCGGTGAGGATACCTATCTGGCCCATATCGCACGGATGGTCGAAGAGTCGATGGCCAACAGGGCTCCGGTCGAACAAAAGGCAGACCAGCTTGCTGCAAGGCTTCTCAAGATTGGCCTGTTTGCCACCGGTCTGACCCTGTTGCTGACGGCTGACCCGCTGCGTGCCCTGACGGTTATGCTGGTGATGTCCTGCCCCTGCGCCACTGTTCTTGCAGCGTCTTCGGCGGTAACAGCCGCTCTTGCCAATGCCGCCAGATATTCGATTTTGATCAAAGGTGGCCTGTATCTGGAAAAGATCGGCGATGCTGAGGTGTATTGCCTCGATAAGACAGGCACCTTGACCAGTGAAGAACCTGCCGTCGTCGCTATCTATACGCAACGAAAGGCCATCTCCGAAGATGATGTCGTATTGATGGCAGCTACCGCAGAATCGCATAATAAGCATCCTATGGCCAAGGCCATTCTCGCCGAAGCCTCCAGGAGAGGCCTGGAGCCGCGTCCACACGCGGTCTGTGACTTTAAGGCCGGGCGGGGAGTGAGATGTACGATCCCCGATAAGTCAGAGATTTTGGTTGGCAGCGAGCGTTTTATGGAGGAGAATTCGATCAATGTCAGAGGCTTTTCCGGCAGGGCCAGAACGCAAAAAGAGCTGGGGAATACCGTTGTCTATGTGGCGCAGAACAGCAAGGTTGTGGGTGTGATCGGTGTGGCCAATCCGATCAGACCCGAGGCCGTGCGGATCCTCCATTATCTGAAGAAGGATGGAGTCAAGCAGTTTCATCTGGTCACCGGAGATATCGAAGAGGTGGCCGTCAGCATGATGCGTCTTTTCCCGTTTGACGACTGTAAGGCAGCCCTGATGCCGGAAGACAAGGCAGAGCATATCAAGGCCTTGCAGCAGAAAGGCTCGGTGGTCATGGTCGGTGATGGTGTAAACGACGCTTTGGCCCTCAGTCATGCCGATATTGGCGTCGCTATGGGCGCTGCCGGGGCCGAGGTTGCAATGGAAGCGGCCGATATTGCCCTTGCCGACTCAAATCTCGAAGGGCTGGTCAGGGTCCGTAATCTGAGCCGAAAGACCCTTGAGGTCATCGATCAGAACCATTATTTTGCGGTATCGACCGATCTCTTTGGCGCCGCTTTGGGTATGATGGGGCTTATCTCCCCGATAATGGCCGGTCTCATTCATATCCTGCATACTGGGGGGATCCTGATCAATTCAGGCAGGCTGTTGACGTGGGAGCCGCCAGCAGTCGAACAGGGGGGCCTGGAAGGTGCCGGCGGTGAAGACGCTCAGATGGCAGACGGAAGTACAGCCACAGAGAGCATGTAGGGATTTGCGCCTATCGAAAGTTTATGGCGTTGGAGGAGAGGGTATGAAGACACTTTCAAACGAGGATATTGTAGATGAATTTCTTGATCATATTCGTTACTTTAGGGTGGCGCATCATGTCCGGGGGCGGATTCGGGTCAAGGCCCTGTGGCGTTCTCTGAAGGATCTGCGGCATGTCGACAAAGAACAGCTGCAAGGGGTTGTCGCAAAAATTCCCGGCATTCTCGACTACAGAATAAACCTCAAGGCGCTTTCCGCTGTCATTGAATATGACCCCGGCATCCTGCCGCCCTCGTTATGGGATGATGTTGCTTCTTTGGAGAACTATCCGTTAAAGCGGGATGAGGTGAGATCACAACTGCTGACACTACTTGGTTAATGAAGGAGCAGGATATGGAGGAAACGGTACAAACAGAAAAAGGAGATCCTGGCAGAGCTGGAGTTGAGGCTCCCGAAGGTGGGGCTGCAACATCCGAGACCGTCCCCCAGCAGGCGATGCTCGAACAGCTTGCCGCCGAGTTGGTTGCCACCAGACAGGAACTCGCTGCCGTACAACAGCAGTTGGCTCTTGAACGGGCGGCGACCCAGGCAAAACTGGCTGAAGAGCAGGCCATGGCGCAGCAGCGTTACAGCCAGATGGTTCAGTCTGTCGAGGAGTTTGTGCAGGGTAACGGCACGGTCGGCGATGTGGTGAAAACGGTTGCCAGTAATGTCACCCAGGGCGATTCTCTCTGGAAGGGAGCCCTGGTTGGAGCGGCCGCTGCGATACTGTTGACCAGCACTCCGGTCAGGGATGCTATGGGCAAGAGTTTTAACGGCTTGTTTCCCGGTCTGCAGAAGGATTCGGAGGAGGCCGCCAAACAGTAACCGCATCTCGGGGCCGACAATTTTTTCTTGCTGTAACAGCGTTATAAGAAGAGGCTGTCTGCAGCGTTCACGATGCTATGCACACGAGGAGTGAGGTTATGGAAAATAGAGGTACAGCAACGATCCAGCAGCCCGCAGAAGAGATGATGAGTCAAACCAGCCGGACAGAGCCGCTGCATCAGTACGCAGATCTTGTCCCTCCGGGAGTGCAGGCTGCAGCACCAATGTATCCACCGCAAAATCAGATACTCTACCCAAACAATAGCCCTACGCTAGGCGCAACTGCGCTGAATGCGGGGGTAACGGGTCTGATTGTTGTTGGTACAGGGAGCCTGGGTGCCAATCTGCACCGGGTAGAGGCTGGGGAGATGACTATGGCTGATGCGGTAACCGACAGCCTGGTCAAGGGTGCTGCCGGTGGCGTTGCCGCAGCCGGGGCCACGGCGGCTGCAAGCGCTCTGACCGGCGGCGGAGTCCTCGGGCTTGCCGTTACCCTCGCCGTGGGGACGGGGGTAAGCTATCTGTTGAACAAGTAGCCTTGTTGAGGACAGAATTGTAGACAATCGCCAGAAAGGCTTTTGGGGAATAGATCTTTTGTCTCCGGGGCTGGAGAATCAGTCCTGAAAAAATATTTACGAAGAGGAAAAAAATGGATCAGTTTTATCAGCAACCTCAGCAAACCTATGCAACTACTGCAACACAGGCGGTTCCTGTAAGCACTCCCGCAACCCTTGGGGTGAACCTCCAGGACAATCAGTTCTGGAAGGGCGCTTTGCTCGGGGCGGCGGTCACCCTTTTGCTGACCAATGAATCGGTACAGAAAGGGGTTGTCAAGACCTTCTCGCAGTTGAGTGCTGCAGCGCAAAGTGGTATCGAAGAAATAAAGGAAAAATTTGAAGACGCCAAGGCAGAAGCCAAAGCTGAGGCAGCCTCTGAATAGCTACCTGGATGAACCCGGTTTTTTCCTTGAGATGGTTTTTTGCTCTGTGGCGTTAGGTTAAAATCTGATCGAGGAAAAATCTGGTTCGTTCATGCTGAGGGTTGTTGAAAAATCTTTCCGGTTTGCCTTCTTCGAGGATCTCTCCGCCGTCCATAAACAATATACGGTGGGCAACACTTCTGGCAAAGCCCATTTCATGGCTGACCACGAGCATGGTCATCCCTTCTTGGGCAAGTTCGATCATCACGTCCAGTACCTCCTTTACCATCTCCGGATCCAAAGATGAGGTCGGTTCATCAAAGAGGATGACGTTGGGCTCCATACAGAGGCTGCGGGCGATGGCCACACGTTGCTGCTGTCCTCCGGACAGCTGTGCCGGATATTTGTTGACCTGTTCGGCGATGCGAACCTTTTCCAGATAATACATTGCTGTTTCTTCTGCCTGTTTTCGTGGGATCTTACGCGTCCAGATGGGGCCGAGGGTGAGGTTGTCAAGAATCGTCAGATGCGGAAAAAGATTGAAATGCTGAAAGACCATCCCCACCTCGGCACGTATCTTTTCTACATTTTTAACACCGTTTGAAAGGTTGACCCCGTCAACGATGATATGCCCGCGCTGGTGTTCTTCCAGACAGTTTATGCAACGAATCAGGGTCGATTTTCCCGAACCGGAAGGGCCACAGATAACAATCCGCTCGCCCTTATGGACCTCAAGGTTGATGTTGTTGAGGACGTGAAAATCTCCATACCATTTATGCAGATTACGTATGGTAATGACCGCTGTTGTCGTGTTTCCAGCCGCTATAGACTCCGGTTTCATGTATCCTTTCCCTGGTTTTGCGTATCTGATCGGTCTGTTGTCCCGATATGTCGATACAGCTCGCGGGCATCGGTCAGATGCTGGCCGAGGGTCTCTGCCGAAAAGGGTAAATGACCGAAAAGCAGTTGCTCAAAGACCGTTACTGTCGAAAAATGCTTTTTTATCAGGGTCTCTTTTTTCGGGTCTTTATCTCCGTATCTCTTGATGATGTACTCAAGTCTTTCCGGAAGTGATACCACCTGATCGTGCAGTACCCGCTTATCTGCATAGTATACCAGCTCCTTGCTGCCAAAAACGCCCTCTCTGTAATCTGTTTCGTTGAAATATTTAAGTGTTACATGTTCCCGCACGATCTCGGCAATCTGCGGATAGCCTCGCTGTACGCAGACTGTATAGCCCTCTTCGGCATGGCGCTTGCTGTTGTTGAGGCATTTGGTCTTGGCTATGTCGTGGAGCAGGGCTCCGGCGATAACCTCTTCAACGGAGGGTGTCGTTTTTCCGGCAGCGGCAAGTTCGACGAGCAGGGTCTTTGCTACCCGGGCAACCATCAGCGAGTGCCTGAAGATATTGTCCAGCATCGCCTCTTCCTGCATAATTTCCATGCAGCGTGCGATTGAAGGTGGTCGTTCCTTTTCCATAACGAACTATCTGGCACTCAGTTCATGGACCGCATCCACCGCTATTCTGACCTGTTCCGGCGGTGTACACTGATGAATCCCGTGCCCCAGGTTAAAGATATGTCCGTGGCTGTTTCTGGCCCTGTCAAGGAGAGAGCCTATCCTTGCCCGCAGTTTATCTTCGGGTAACAGCAGGGCCATTGGGTCAAGATTGCCCTGAACGGCAAGTCTGCCAAGCCGCTGTATCGCATCACCAATGTCTATGCGCCAGTCGAGGCCGATAACCGTGGCCCCGGAGGTGGCCGACAGCTCGAGCAGGGTCGCACCATTGTTGGCAAAATAGACGAGAGGGATCTCTGCGGCCTGCAGCTCAGCAAATATTCTTTGCACGTAGGGGAGGGCAAATTCCTGAAAATCCTCCGGTGCGAGGATGCCCGCCCAGCTGTCAAAGAGCTGTAAGGCCTGTGCCCCCGCCTTGACCTGGGCCTTGAGATAGCCGATGCTTGCCTGGGTGAGTTTTTCCATAAGGGCGTGGAACAACTCCGGATTGGTGAACAGCATCTTTTTGGTCTCCCAGAAGACCTTTGAACTTTTGCCCTCGATCAGATAGGTGGCGCAGGTAAAGGGTGCTCCGGCAAAACCGATAAGCGGAACAGAGAGTTCGCCGCGCAGCAGGCGGATGGTCTCCATCACGAAGGAGGTGGCGTCCTCGGCATCGGGGACGACGAGTTTGTCGAGCGCCTGCATATTTCTGATAGGTTCCGGAAAAAGGGGGCCGAGACCCTCGTGAAACTCAAGGGTTGCCCCCATGGCCTCCATGAGAATAAGGATGTCTGAAAAGAGGATGGCCGCATCCACGTTGAAGATATCTACCGGCTGCAAGGTGACCTCCACGCAGAGTTCCGGGGTCTTGCACAACTCCAGAAAAGAGACCTTGCTGCGTATTTTTTGGTATTCAGGAAGATAGCGTCCGGCCTGTCGCATTATCCAGATCGGAGTATAGCTGGTTTTCTCGCCGCGACAGGCTTTGAGAAAGGTATCGTTCATATCTGGTATTCTCCATTTTGGAATGGTCAAGTGCCCCCTCAACCGCCTAAAGGCGGTTGAGGGGGTACGTGCTTTATTTCCGAGTCTTTCTGCAAATTAATTCTCTCTTGAGCTGAGTCAAATAACTTTATCCACTGCCCTGTTGCCACCTCACTCACACCGAGGCTTTTTGCTGTTTCTTTTAATTCCTTTTGTGTATCTCTTTCTTGCCTTATTTTCCATAATGACACTTCCTGAGCGCATAGTTTAATTCGCACGTGTTCAGTGTCTACTTTTCTATACCACTCCATTCGATTTTGGTACATTTTTTGAGTGCAAGTGTTTGTCATTTTCTAATGATATTTTCCAAACCATTGCGGTTTTTTAGCGTTTTTTCTCTCATGTCGGCTTCAGACCAGGAAAGGCCAGCAAAGAATTATCATCGGTGATATCTGTTATCTCTTTCTCATAGGCATAAAGGGCGTGTCCGACAACTGCATCTTCTAAGCCGACCGCATCCATTCTGAAAAACTCCTTCATTGACATGAACATTTTCGCGCAGGCTTCGAGCCCTGCTGTATTTAAGATATACCCATAACCGCCAGCCGGATAACGGCGCGGTAGAGGATACGTATATCCCCGTGTATTCATTGTTTCATCCGTACATTTCCCGATGTGCCACCCGTGCCATTGGGAGTCGTGTTGGCGTGTACCGACCACACGGCCGCTGCAACATGATTGGCTTGAGAGAAAATTTTCTATCGTCTGGGTAAAGATCCTGGCGTCGTCGAGATGAAGATTGTCATCAATCTTGACGATACTTCGCGGAGGACCAACAAGAAAAATTGTCAGAATTGCGTAAAACATTTTTTCATGTAGATTTTCGTATGTATCTGGCGTTGGAACTTTCAGTATTCTGTCAGTATAGCCAAATAATTTTTCCGTTGCTTGCCCACCTGTTGCCTCTTCGTTGCCGACCACGATGATATTTGGGAATTTATCGTCGATTTTCTTAAAGCTGTAAAATGAGTCTTTCGCTGGCAATATATTTTTGTTACAGCTCAAATGAACAATAACGTTCTTATCTTTAATCTCCTGTGCAAGCTTATATGCCTCTTTATGATTTACTGTAATAAAATAAGACCGGAGGAAATCCCAAAAAAAATTGTTTGCTGGAAACAGTGAAAAAATATCTCTCAGCTCGTCGAGTTTGGGTATATTCTCCAGACGAATCTGTTTGTCCAGATCGCTGATAAAGGCAAGATGATTCTCCATTCCAGCAATGCAGAATGGAGTATTCTCATAAAATCTATCTCTCTTATTGAGAGGAAGTGATTCTATCTGCTGTAACAATTCTGCTTTTTTGGCAGCAACAGCGGTGCTGCTTTTGGTGAGGAGTTCTGAGGCTTCTTTTGCCAAAATGGTTCTGGATCTGATGCCATCGCTGTTTTCAATCTCTTTTATCATTGTACGGTCTGTAATAAAGCTGTTATCCAGAATCTTAATTGTTGCATTCTGCAAGCTAAAGGACGTGTCGCGCCAGAAGGATTCGAGTTTGCCCGATTTCATTTTTGCATAATGTTTTCGCCACGTTTCACCCACAAATTTTGGTAATTTCGTGTTTCGTTCGTATGCTGCGCCACCTAACAAGATTTTTCTTTTGTAATGCGTAAAGGTTCGATAAGGATAATGAAAGATTATCATTTGCGATTCCTGTATGGTTTCCCCGGAGAGATTATCAACACTGTGATTTCCTTGGGAAACGACAATATCCGGGCTTGCCCGATGAAAACATTTTGGGGGAAGTGGGTGACCCTGGCTGTTTTTGCTCTTTTTCTCAAAAAGTGTTGTCTGTCGTGGATGTGTTTCGGATGCCATTGGGTTATCGTTTAAATTCAGTAGTACCGCGTTTAACCTTGAGACTTCAACAACACTGACCTCTTCTGGTAAACTGGCGATAAAGTCGGAAATAAGTCCATTTTTGTAAAACCAGAATTCATCAGCGTCGTTATTGATCACCCATTCCGCTTCAAATTCTGTGCAGGCACGTCGAGCCATGGATGTCACCCATTCTGCCTGATTATAGTCATCGGCAGGTTGGTATATATATTCAATATCGATATAGTTGCTTAGACGCGATATGATCGCTGCAGTGTTGTCCGAAGATCTGTTATCCATTATTATAAAAGAGTTCACGCCCTGGCTGAAATGATACCAGATATTATCTTCGATAATATCTTCTTCATCTCTTACCAGTAGCGTCATCGTGATTTTGGGACTGAGAGAAGTTCGTTTCATTTTGATGTGTATTGTTGTTTTTTGAAAAAAAATATCTCATTTGTTCTCTGGCAAATTGAATTACTGAATACCAGGAGAGTTGTATTTTTTTAACCCATGAGGCTAATTAAGAACCTGAACTTATTTCTTCTCCTCACTCTTCAGGTTCTGCATGTCAGTATAGTTTTATTTGAATTCGGAGCAACTATAAGCTCGAGTATTTATAAGGAGCGATTGCAGATAGGGATCTTCTTCAAAACGCTCAAGAGTTGTTTTTTTGAGGCAGTTTTTAGGGTGAGTAGTAAGATTATAACCGTGTTTTGCTCGATTGCGAGCTGTTGTCTTCAGTGTGGGCGTTTTTCGGCGCGGGACAGATTTACTCGATATTACAGGACACCTCATTTGCGGAGCTTATGGGGAACATAATTACAAAAAGGTTCCTGGGCAAGAAAATCACCGGTCATCGCATACGAACGTGCCCTGCATCCGCCACAGACACGGCTGTATTCGCAGCTGCCACAGCTGTCCTTGTATGTCTTGAAATCGCGCAGCGAGAGAAAAAGCTCGGAGTCCTCCCATATTTTCTTAAAAGGGGTATCTCTTATATTACCCGCCGATTTTGGAAAATAGCTGCAGGGCTGGACCTCCCCGTCCACATCAATGAGGCAGATGAGCTGTCCGGCAAGGCAGCCTTTGGAGCCGCCGGTGGAAAACTTCAGGCTGCGGCGCTGTACCTTGTTCCCCTGTTCTCTGGCCTTTTCCCGGATAATTCTATAGTAATGCGGAGCACAGGTTGGTCGCATAAGCAGCTCGTCTTCCTGTTGTTCCACCTCGTAATGCCAGGTGAGAATCTCATCGTAGAGGTCCTGGGGGATGAGTTCCTGGCTGATCTCTTCTCCACGGCCCGTGGGCACAATCATAAACATATACCAGGCGGTGGCCCCCAGGCCCTTTACCATCCTGTATATCTCAGGAATCTCATCCTTGTTGCGGATGGTAAACGATGAGTTGACCAGAAAAGGGATATCGTGTGCCCTGAATTTTTCGATCGCCTGCATCGTCCCCTCGAAGGCCCCGAGCTGGTTGCGAAAGCTATCATGTGTCTTCGCCGTTGCCCCGTCAAGACTGAGCGAGACCATCTTGATATTTGCCTGTTGTATCTCGCGGCATATCTGGTCAGTGACCAGCGTTCCATTGGTGGCCAGACACATACGGAAACCCTTGCTGTCACCGTATCTGGCAATATCAAAAACATCCCCGCGTAACAGGGGCTCGCCGCCGGACAAGACAAGAACAGGGCTGGCATAGGAGGCAATATTGTCTATTACAGCCTCTGCCTCGGTCAAAGAGAAGTCTGGATGCCCGGTAATATCAAGCTCTGAAGAAGAGCGGCAGTGTACACATTTCAGGTTGCAGCGACGGGTGATCTCCCAGGCAATCCATTTAGGTTGAAAATCCATGCATACTCCAACTGCGTAAAAACAAATCTTACAATCTTAGAGCAACCTTTTTCCTGTTGCTTCAGGCCAGGATTCAATGAATACAGGCAGCGATGAGATGTGTCAATGAAAATGGCAAAACCTGCCGTGCAGGATCAGGCTGTAAAACGGTTGCTGTCGCCTGTTGCCTCTTTTGGGTGGCTGTCAGATCAGGGGCAGATAAGCCGGTGACAGGCATCCGGGATCTGCTGAAAAGCTGTTGCGTTATTTGCTCAAGTTTGTATCCTTACCAGCGGTGTTGGTGTGTTCAAGGGCTGCTCTTTTTTCCGATCGATGAGGCCCGGCATCCGAGCCTGTTCAGGCTTGTCATCACTGTAATCCTTGTGTTGCTCTGTTTTCTTCTGTCTAAGAGGTGTGAAATAATGGTCAAGCGTCTCGGTCTGTATCTTGTAGCCTTTGTCATTCTTTTCTTTTTTTTCGTCAAGCTGATTGCCTATAACAGTTTCTCCGATTTGGAGGATGAGACCCGCCAGTATGTGGATCAGCTCAACAGCGAAAGAAGTCTTGTCGAGAAGGAACGGGAAGAGTTGCCTCTTTTCGATCAGGTGGAGTGGTCTCCCGGCTATGGACTTGAAAGAAAACTCACAACTCTGGAAAACGCGGCTGAGCTGATGCGCAGAGAAGAGCTGTGCGCTGAGGCTTTCAGTTTGTACAGACAGTCTCTTGTTTATGGCTGGAAGCCCAATGCCAAGAAGTTGATGGCCATAGCTGAGGCCGCTGCCTGTGACAACAACTGGCGGGATGCAACTATCTTCTCGTTTTTGGCCTACGAGAAGTCGCGCAGTTATGAGGAGGTTGACGAGAGCTTGTCTTTTCTGATTTCTGCCTTGCAGAACAGAACGACCTATACCGACGATTGGTCGTTTGCGGCCAGAACGGCAGGTAAGCTGCTCGAAAAGAGTGTAGACTTGTCTTTCGAAGAAAAGGAGATGGCTGAGGCAGATACAGTTCTTTCTCCGCTGGAAATGTACTCTCCCTACGTCGTAACTACCGGGAAAAGACCTTCTCTTTGTCTTCGTTTTAATGATAGGTTTCCCAGAAAAACCAATTTCAATTATGGCGATTATATACAGGTTTCCCCGCCCATTGAAGCAGAATTTACCGCCAAGGGTGACAGGCTTTGCATCGAAGGGGCCGCTTATGCAACAAACTATAACATCTCGGTTCTCAAGGGGTTGCGTGCAAGGGATAGGATTCTGGAAAAAAACCAGGTCTTCTCGATACAGACAGGACATCGGGAACCCCGGATCTGGTTTACTGCAAATGCCTATGTGCTGCCCAAATCATCTGTCCGCGGAATTGGCCTTCATTCGATGAATGTTGATCAGGTGAGGCTCTCTCTCTATCGAATCCACGAACGCAATATCATGAGTTCTTTTGTTTTTGACCATTTCCGAAAAGGGCTCGATCAGAATACACTTGAGCGAATACAACAGGAAATCGGGGAAGAGGTCTGGAAGGCAAGCGTTGACCTGAAGAGAGAATGGGATGTAGAGCAGAATAATTCGTTGCGTCTGCCGGAGACTGTTCTGCAGACACCGGGGCTCTATGTCCTGGTTGCCGAGGATAGCAGGACCGAGGCCTCGTACTGGCGTAAAGAGGCAAGCCAGTGGCTGGTTGTAACCGATCTTGGCCTGACAAGCTATGTCGGTGATGACGGGCTTACGGTGGTAACCCGCAGCCTGCAGAGCGGCCAGCCGGTTGCAGGCATTGAGGTCTCCCTCTTTGCCCGTAATAACTCGCCTTTGAGCACGCAGCTTTCCGACGATTTCGGCATTGTTCGTTTTGCACCCGGGTTATTGAACGGAGAGGGCGGAACCAAGGCCACGCTTCTGATGGCCAGCAACGCTGATCGGGGGTTGAGCTTTTTGGAGCTTGGCCGGCCGGTATTTGATCTCAGTGATCGTGGGGTGAGTGGCCGTATGCAACCGGGGCCCCTTGATGCCTATATGTACAGTGACAGGGCAATATACCGGCCTGGGGAGACCTTGAATCTGGTCGCACTGTTGCGTGATGAGCGTGGCAGGAATATACAGGGCCCGCCCCTGACCCTGCGTTTGTTTGGCCCGGACTCCAGGCTCGTTCTGGAGCGGATCCTCCAGCAGCAGGAGAGTGGAGCCTATGTTGCGGCCTTGAATCTGCCCGCCTCTGCACATACCGGTAACTGGTCGGCCGCCTTGTATGCAGACGTTCGTGAAAAAGCCATTGATACACTGCATTTTGAGGTTGAGTCATTTTTGCCGCCCCGGCTCTCTTGCAGCCTCTCTTCTGATGAAATTATGCGGGCAGAAAAACCGGTGAAGGTCAAGGTGCAGGCCGACTATCTGTACGGGGCTCCGGCATCTTCACTGCAGGTCGATGGTGACTTGAATGTGAAATATGATCCCCACCCCTTTGCCGATTATGGTGATTATTCGTTTGGCAACGAGAGAGAGCAGGTGCGTTTTCTCCCTCAGCCCCTCTCGGAAGGGACGACCGATGAGCGGGGCTCTTGTCTTCTCGACTGTGCCTTGCCCGAAGCCTTTTTAGAGACCTCGCAGCCGCTTATGGCTGAAGTCGTGGCGCGTGTTGAGGATGTTGACGGACGTATCGTAAGGGGATCAACGGTGCTGCCTGTGCGTCATCTCAAGCGCTATGTTGGCATTCAAACATCGTTTGCCCAAAGGCGGGTTCCAGCCAACAGTCGCGTCGGTTTCCAGGTGCTTGTTCTCGACGGCGAAGGTGTGCCGCTTGAGGCCTCAGACCTTGAGTATCGATTGGTGCTGCAGGAGGTTGACTATCAATGGTTCAAGAAAGACAACAGATGGAACTACGAGCGTATTGAGACCGACCATGAGATCGATCAGGGAACCTTTACGGTTGATGGCAAGACCCCTGCGCTCCTCGATCTGCATGTACTCGAAGGCAAATATCGTTTTGAAGTTGTTGATAAAAAAAAGAGGGTTCTCGCCTCGATCGTCTTTGATGCAGGCGAGCAGGTGCAGGCTACAGCCAGGGCCCCTGACAGCGTAAAGCTGATCTTGGATAAAAAAGACTACCTGCCCGGTGAGACGGCTCAGCTGCAGATTCAGGCCCCTTTCTCCGGCGAGGCAAGCCTGGTATTGGCCGGAAGCGGTATTCGCCATATGCGGTATTTTCATATCGATGGCCAGAACCATACCTTGCGGATTCCGGTTGATAAAGACTGGGGTGCCGGTCTCTACGCACTGGTTACGGTCTACCGTCCCGGGGCTGAAAGTGATGAGGGTGCCGGTCGTGCATTGGGTGTTGTCTGGATCGGTGTAGATCCTGCCGAGCAGCGACTGACTGTTACCATGGAGGTTCCCGACAAGGTGAGACCACGGCAGCAGCTGGATATCCCGGTTTCTGTTCTCGGAGCGGCCGCCGGTGAAGAGGTCTATATGACTCTGGCCGCCGTCGATGAGTCTGTGTTGCAGATGACGCAGTTTGTCTCGCCCGACCCGTTGAACCACTATTTTGGCAAGCGACAGCTGGGAACCGAGATCCTCGACTACTACGGTCAGTTGATTGTCGGGCCTGATAAAGAGCCTCTGGTTCTACGGTCCGGCGCCGGCGGAGCCGGTATGCGGGGCGCTGTCGAGTCGAACGTTCGGGTGGTTTCACTGTTTTCCGGTGTGGTCTCTGCAGGCAGTGACGGGCTGATATCGCTCTTTGTGCCAGACTTTAATGGCACACTGCGTCTGATGCTGGTGGCCTGGACCAGGACAAAGCTTGGAGCCACCCATAGCGCTTTGCGGGTCAGCGATCCGCTTGTTGTCTCTCCATCTCTGCCTCGGTTCCTGAGTCTGGAAGATCTCTCTGAGGCCAACCTGCTGCTGGAAAATCTTGATGGTGCAGAAGGAACCTATACCGTTTCATGTACAGCATCGGGTTCTGTGAAAGCCACAGGTCCAGATTCGCAAAAGGTTGTTTTGCGTCACGGAGAACGGCATTCGCTTGTCTTTCCGTTAAAGTCGCGTTCCCTGGGTTCGGGTCAGCTGCGTTTTCAGGTTGAAGGACCCGAAGACTTCTTCTATTCTGGAGAATACACCCTGAATGTTCGTGGAAAATATCTGGGCGCTATGACCAGGACCTTTTCTCGATTAGAGCCCGGAGCCAGTCTGGAAATCAGTTCCTCCCTCAGCAAAGGGTTGTATCCTCAGACGGCTGAGGTGTCGCTTGGCCTGAGTTCTGTGCCCAATTTTGATGTCCCGGGGCTGTTGGCAGAGCTCGATCGTTATCCCTACGGATGTCTCGAGCAGCTTACCAGCCGCGCCTTGCCGCTTCTCTATGCCAATGAGCTGTCCAAAGGCTGGGGCTATCCCCAGGATGCGGCCCTTAAAGGACGGATTGTCAAGGCGATTGAGAAGATACTGCAGAAGCAGCGCTTGGATGGCAGTTTCGGCCTCTGGTCCGCTGAAAGCCCGCAAGAACCGTGGCTGACGGCCTATGCCATGGATTTTCTGTCCAGGGCGGTGGAGGCCGGCTTCACTGTGCCCGATTTTTTCTATGAAAGGGGGTGGCAATGGTTGAACAAGGTGGCAGGGGACTCCAGGTTCAACAAGAACGATTTTGCAGCCCTTGCCTATGCCCACTATCTGTTGGCCCGTACCGGAAAGGGCAGGACGGAGAATGCACGATATCTCTTTGATAACTTTATTGAAAAGACCTCTTCGCCTCTTGCCGTGGCCCATCTCTCGGCGGCACTGGCCATGCAGGGGGATGTGATCCGTGGTAAAAAGGGCCTTGTCCGGGCCCTGGAGATAAAACAGGAGAGCCAGACCTTGTGGCGAACCTACGGCAGCAGACTGCGCGATCTGGCCGGTATCATCTCTCTCCTGCCGGAGGTTGGAGCCGATCTTGTCGATCCGGCGGCCACATGGGATGAGACCATCAATCTGTTTGCCAACAAGAAATATCTTTCAACACAGGAACGGGCCTGGCTGGTGATGGCCTCTCTGACTCTGAAGCCCGGTTCTGGTCTGCAAATACAGCTGGGAGATGAAGAGCTGGTCAGCAACGAGGGTTTTCTTCAGATCCAGCGAAAAGGCAGGGAACTGAACAAGACGATCGAGTTGCGAAACAATGGGCAGGAGTCGGTCTGGTTAACAACTACCGTGCAGGGAATGCCAATCAAGGAGCCGCAGGCGGTGTCGAATGAATTTAGCCTGCACCGCAGCTGGTTCTCGCTCGGCGGTGAACCTGTTGCCGAAGATCGGGAATACCGTCAAGGCGAGCGTTTTATCGTTGCCCTGGAGGGTGAATTTACCGGTTCATGGGACGGCCGGGCCCTGCTGGTTGACCTCTTGCCTGCCGGTTTTGAAATAGAACAGACCAGCCTGGATACAGGCGCAGACTCGAAATATCCGTGGCTGGGCGAGCAGAGTCCAAGCCTCTACCTTGACGCTCGTGATGATCGCTATATCGCAGCCTTTAACACAGAAGATCTTGAGATCCGCGGGGAAGATTCTTCTCAACGTTTCCGCTTTTACTATCTGGTCAGGGCGGTTATTCCGGGTACGTATATGGCGCCTCCGGCTGAGGTCGAGGATATGTACCAGCCCGAATACCGGGCGAGAACCACGGCCAGTCGGGTGAAGATTGTCAAGTAGGTCTTGATGCGCGTTCTGAGATGGTTTCTGCTCATCTGTGGTTTTGTGTTGGCGGTCCTCTGGATTCTGGATCTTCTCCTGCCATCGCCTGTGCCAGAGGATATAGCCTGGTCGACCCGGGTGGTTGATCGGCAGGGAAAGACCCTTCGGCTCTTTACAACTCCCGGTGGCTACTGGCGTTTGCCGGCAAAGCTGGATACCATAGATCCAGGCTTTGTCGAGCTGTTGCTCGCCTATGAAGACAAGCGCTTCTGGAGTCATCCCGGAGTAGATATCTTTGCCCTGTGCAGGGCCTCGCTGCAATGCCTTGCCTCGGGCAGGGTGGTCTCGGGGGCATCGACAATTACCATGCAGGTGGTACGTCTGCTGACCCCGCGTCCTCGAACCGTCGGCAGCAAGCTTGTCGAGATGTTTCAGGCCCTCAGGCTTGAGAGACGTCTGTCAAAAAAGGAGATTCTTGAACTCTACCTGAGTCTTGCCCCCCAGGGCGGTAATATTCAAGGTGTTGAGGCCGCCTGCCTGTTATATTGTAACTCCGATGCCCGGCATATCACCCCCTCGCAAGGCGCCTTGCTGATCTCTCTGCCACAGTCTCCGGAAAGAAGAAGACCGGACAGGCATCTGCAACGGGCGTATGCCGCCCGCACTGAGGTCTTGGAACGTTTGTTTTCTGCGGGTCTGTTGAGCAGGGAAGAGCTGGATCTGGCTGCCGTTCAGCCTTTGCCCAATCGACGCTATCCGACCCCGTTTTACGCAGCTCAGCTTGCGGGACAATTCTGGCGTAAGTCTCCGGGAGACCAGCAGATTGTGACAAGCCTTGATTATGACCTGCAGGTTCAGGCAGAAGCCATTGCGCAGAGGTTTCAGAAGGGTCTTGCGAAGGGAAAGACCCTGGCATTACTGGTTGTCGACAACAACACAAGAGAGGTGCTTGTACATGTCGGTTCCGGTGGTTTCCGGATAAGCCAGATTGATTTGACCCGTGCCATCAGATCTCCTGGCTCGACCCTGAAACCCTTTATCTACGGTCTCGCCTTTGAAAGAGGCTTTTTGCACCCGGAGACCAGAATTCTTGACCAGCAGCTGCGTTTTCAGGGCTATGGCCCGGAGAATTTTGACGAGACATTTCGAGGCTGGGTAACGGTGGGCAGTGCCCTGCAGGATTCACTCAATCTCCCCGCGGTTCAGGTGCTCAACAGGCTTGGTCCACAGCGCCTTCTTTCCCGGTTATCCAGCGCTGGTGTCAGCCTGCGTTATACCGGTGATCCCGGTCTGTCTCTGGCCCTTGGAGGGGCCGGTTGCAGCCTGCAGGACCTGGTCAGCCTCTACTGCGCTCTTGCCAACGGTGGCCAGTACCGCTCTCTGGTCACGACGCCAACCGCCAGGACTGGTGAAGCAAAGACCCTGCTTTCTCCGGTGGCCAATTGGTATGTGGACGCTATCCTACGGAGCAATCCGTTGCCGGCGGGCCTTGTGCGCAACGATCGAAGGCGCGGCACAATGCGGTTTAAGACAGGGACTTCTTATGGCTTTCGTGATGCCTGGGCGGTGGGCTATGATCAGGATTATACTGTAGGCGTCTGGGTTGGACGACCGGATGGCGGATATGGCAAGGAGACCACCGGAGCGAATACAGCCGTACCCGTTTTACTGCAGCTTTTTGCGGCCCTGCCTGCCGGGGAGCCTGGGCCAGAGCCTGGCCCGCCGCAGGGGGCCTTGCTGGTAAAACATCAGGGGCTTCCCCGTGGATTACGCTGGTTTGATGGTCTTGAGACAGGTTCCGCTGGCGCAGATCGACCGCGTATCTCGTATCCTGTTGATGGAAGTGTTCTAGAGCTGATTGCAGATCAGGGGCAACGGATGGTTCTGCCGCTGAAGGTCAGAGGTGGAACTCCGCCGTTCTCTTGGCTGATAAATGGACGACTGGTTGCCAAGGGCATGCAAAAAGAGGTCTCTTACGCTCCTCAGTCTGCTGGCATGTTGCGAATAACCCTGATTGATGGCCTTGGACAATCGGCCAGAACAGCGGTCTGGCTGGAAGAGCCAGCACAAAAACCTCTGTTGCACTTCCCTGACAATGAGGTTGTTGAAAGCCAGTGACTTTTATGGAGGGAGTTGATACGTTTATATTCCTTGAACTGGAAAATTATTTCTGCAACAGAAAATGACAGCAAAGAGAGTCAATGCTGCTTGGAGAAAAATCCTTCAGGCTAACTATTATTTTGGAAAATATAAAGAAGTAATCTGGCTTTTGGGCGATGGACGAAGTGGTACAACCTGGGTCTCTGATCTTATTAATTACCAGAAGAAGTTCCGAGAGATGTTTGAGCCTTTTCACCCGAAGGTTGTTCCTGAGATAAATTTTATCGAACCTCATCAATATGTTCGGCCATATGATCTGGACGAAAGACTGATGAAATTTGCTAAGAAAATATTTACTGGCGCTTTTACTCATTCAAGAGTGAATTCGGGCCATCAGCCTTTTGTATATCGTGGACTTTTGATTAAAGATATTTTTGCTAATCTTCTTTGTTTTTGGGCAGTGGTTAATTTTTCAGATGTCAGGCCTGTTTTATTAATGCGTAACCCTTTTGCCGTAGCGCTGTCAAAATACAGAAAAAAGAATTGGTTTTGGATGACAGAACCAACCGATTTTTTACGCCAATCCGCTTTATATGAAGACTATCTCTTTCGATTCGAAGATTTGATACAACAGGTGAGTTATGAAAAGAATTACATCTTGAATCAAGTTTTGATATGGTCGATAATTCACTACATTCCCCTATGTCAATTTAAGTCAGGGGATCTGTATGTCTGTTTTTATGAAGATATTTATAATGAGCCAAGTCAAGAAATTTCAAAAATATTACAATTTGTCAAAAGAAGAGACAAAAGCCCTGTAATCAGTATTCCCAAGGATGTTGTTGAAAAACCAAGCCGGGTTTCGAATAAGGATCGTAACTTTTTTTCAGGCCCCTCTCCGACTTCTTCCTGGAAAGAGGAGTTGCCATCCAAGATCATTGACGATGGTTTAAAAATATTGCACCAATTTGGATTCGACAATTTATATGACGATATGTCTATGCCAAATAGAGAAGTGCTTAATACAATTCTTGGCTCTTCATAGATTGCGCATCGTCTGAATTTTTCTATCCAATCGCTTCTTTTGAATTTAAAATCAGGTTTTTGCTGATACTTGAAGGGGAAGCACCTTAGGCGGCCATTATGAACGTATCCAAACAAATATTTATACATTTTTCACGCTATCCCTGTTCTTGCCAACAGCTCTACGACTGGCATAGTCGTGCCGGGGCTCTCGAGCGCCTGCTTCCTTCCTGGGAAAAGACAGAGATAATCCGGAAAAGTGATGGGATAGATCCGGGAGCCGAGGTCGAGCTGAAGATGCGAATGGGGCCCTGGGGGATACTTTCAATCCCTTTTGAGGCCCGGCATGTTCTTGCAGAACCGGGGCGGTTGTTTGAAGATACCCAACAGCGAGGGCCCTTTGCGCAGTGGACCCATAGGCATATTTTCCATGAAAAAGATGGCGGTTGCCAGCTCGAGGACAGGGTTGAATACGCCCTCCCTCTGCAGAAGGTGTTGCCGGCCTTTGTCGGTCGTCATGTGGAGAAAAATCTGCAGAGAATGTTTCGGTATCGTGTTGATACCCTACGCTGCGATATTGAGCTCCACGAGCGTTGCCGTCAGAAACCCTTGCGCCTGCTGGTCAGTGGTGCCAGTGGTGTATTGGGCAGAGATCTCCTGCCGCTTTTGACTACCGGCGGCCACGAGGTGTGGAGGTTGGTGCGCCGAAGAGCAGATACGCAGAACAGGGAAATATTCTGGGACCCACAACATGGGCTGCTTGATCTTCAGGAGGCCCCTCGTTTTGATGGGGTGATTCATCTGGCCGGGGAATATATCGGTCTTCATCGCTGGACAAAACAAAAAAAGGAGAACGTTGTCAAAAGCAGGCTTGACGGTACGAAGCTGCTGGTCAATGAGATCTCCTCGCTGCCACAAAAACCCAGGGTCTTTCTCTGCGCCTCTGCCACCGGTTTTTATGGTGATAGTAGAGTTGAAAATCTTACGGAAGACTATCCTGCCGGCAAGGGCTTTATCTCCGAGGTCTGCCGTCTGTGGGAGCAGGAAGCGCAACAGGCAGAAAAAGCAGGGATCCGGACGGTGATGTTGCGCTTTGGTGTAGGTCTTACCCCAAAAGGCGGTGCTTTGCGGCGGATTCTTGATGCCAGTCCTCTGGGGTATATCCGTCGTTTTGGCGGCGGCGAACAGAGCATCAGCTGGATCAGCGGTGAGGATATGTCCGCTGCGGTTCTCCATTGTTTGAGCCGCAATATCGCCGGGCCGGTAAACATTGTTGCCCCGGAGCCAGTAAGCAATAATAACTTTATGGCGCAACTGTCAAAAATTACAGGAAAACCTTTGCTTTTCGGTGTTTCAGAGCGCTTTCTCAATGTGGTGTATAAAGAGATGGCTGCTGAGATGCTGCTTGCCAGCACCCATGTCAGTTGTAAAAAACTCGAGGAGTCTGGCTTTCATTTCCGCCACCCCAATCTGGAAACAGCACTGCGTTCAATGCTCGGAATATATTGATTTTTCAGTTGATACGACAAAATAAAAAACCATGAGCAGAATATTTAAAACAACACTCTGGCTCCTTATGACCGCCGCCCTTGCCTTTGGGTTCTTCCACCATCTGGTTCCTCCGCAAGAGCTGAATTTTGAGCGTCTGCATATCTTCCTCTTCAATCTTGTCAGTGGTGGCACTCTGATTTTGTTCTATACCCAGGGACGCGAGAAAATGAGCCTTGAGGTAAGGCTTTTTTTTGTTTTCTCTCTCTCTTTTGCCCTGGCAGCCTTTTGTCAATGGTATCTGATTACCCTTTTTCTTCCGTTGGTTTTGGCGACAATAGTCGAGTATATTCGTGTAAGCAGTTTTGGCAGTCTTATTCCCTATGCCCTGTTCAGTCGAAATGAGCCGACCAGCCGTAAGTTTCATCAGGCCGCCGTGCTTTGCCTCTCTTTAGGGTTGTTGTTCTCAAGTTTTGCGATACTGAACAGCGAATTCACCCATTGGTTTGAGCTTGAGAAGCTGCGGCTTGACACCTTTTTCCTTGGTTATTCGTTTCCTGTGTCTCTGATCAGTATGTCGGTTATCTTTGGCTTGATGAAAGAACAACTGTTGCCGACAGCCGCTTTGAAAGAGTTCTCCTTTTGGGCCATCAACCTCGGCGTCATCGTTTTTTTTCTCTTTATTCTCTGTGGCTGGTTTCTACCCCAGGTCTTTATTTCTCTGTTCCTTTTTTGTTCTGTCGGGCTCATTCTTCATCTTTTCTGGAAGGAGGGCAACAGATTACAACAAAAGGCCTTTTTGCTTTCGGGAATTCTTTTTCTTACCGTCACATCTATAACCGGCATACTCTATATCTTTCTCGAATTTTCAGACTATTACGATCCGCGATATTCAATCCCGCTGATCCGCCTGCATGCCTTCACCGCGCTCTATGGCTGGAACCTCAGTGGCCTGGTTGTTATCAGCCGTCATCGTGATTTTCCGATCCAACTGCATTCGAGCAAGGTCATTGTGCTCCACTGGCTTACGGTTCTTCTCCTGTGTCCGCTGGGCTTTTTCTATCCCCCGGCCGCATTGGTCGCCACCGGCTGTTACTGCTGGCTTCTCTTTATTCTCTTTTTCAAGAAAGGTGTGGTTGACGGCAAGATTCTGGCCTGAAAAAACTTGAGTAATTGCGATGAACCGCATATCCTGTGTGAAGGTTTTTTTAGATCACCAAGAAAATCTGCCAACCGCGAGTATTCTCTTTGCTTGTTGAGAGTATTCCAGGTGTAACGCATTGTAAAAGAGTGTAATAAAAAATATTTTGATACTTGTTGGACAGGAGGGATATATACAACGCTCGTGCCTGTTGATTTTGCGTAGGATGTACGACGATGGTGAATTTGCAACGAAGTGTAACGGAATCACCATGAAACAAGAAAATCATTGCAACTGTTTAAAATTGCAAGTGTTTTGAAATTTGGTGCCGAAGGGAAGACTCGAACTTCCACGGCCCCCACCAGACCTTGAACGGTAGTGTCAAATATTTTTCGCACATTTGATTTTTGAGGTAGCCAGTTAATCCATTTTTTCCTTTTTTTCACTTTCAGTTCCAGCACAGTAAAGGG